>Ga0209591_10000062_pt1 | contig 127416 bp, 120 predicted proteins | sample MAT01_FD_187207 | JGI IMG/M metagenome (GOLD analysis project Ga0209591, IMG submission 187207) | Freshwater microbial communities from Lake Fryxell liftoff mats and glacier meltwater in Antarctica - MAT-01 (SPAdes) (version 2) | ecosystem: Environmental > Aquatic > Freshwater > Ice > Liftoff...
AGCCGCACGACTTGCTTGCGGCGCTCGTGAAGCTGCTCAAGTGTTTGCTTTCTCGCGTTCTCTTTTTCCATGAACATCCGATCAAGCAGATCAACTAAAATTCATACTTTATTGGGCCTTATCTATAGTCGAGCCCCAATCGGCGCTGCGCATGGGCGCCTGCTGCTCGAACCGCCACCCGTACGCGGGCCAGCGTCGTAGGTTGAACCTCCACCAACGTCGCCCGGTGCAGTTGCACAACGACCCGTTGCCGAAATCGGGAAGCGACCGCCTCGATCGAGTCCTGCCACGATCGGGCTGTGGCACTGACTGCCACTGGGCTGCGCCCGCGCACAAGATCTTCGACGTGGCAGCGTTTGTCGAGGCCGCCCGCAGGCCCGTTGATGTGATCCAGCCTGACCCGGATGCGTGCCACCAGCCCGTGCAAGCGTCGCAGCGCTTGGCGCAGCCGATCCGCAGCGCGCTGCTGCCAGAGCTGGCCTTCCAGGTGGTTGGAGCGAAAGTGAAGCTTCATGATCGGGCGCTTGAGAAGTTGCGACAGCTGGAATTCGTCGCCGACGCAAATTCGGAAAAAGCAATTTCGCTGTGAGTCCAGGTTCGGTAACTACGAAATTCCAGAGCTCACGCCGACCCAGGCCGGGACACGGCGCGGTTCCGTGGCTGGCTCTTTCGTGCGATCAGGTGCGATCAGGCGTGGTCGGGCCGCACGGGCGTCACCGCCGTGCGGACGAAGCCCCGACCGGGATGCGCGATGTCCCACTGCTCGATAAGACAGTGGTCCCCCGCCCCCAACCGTGGATCAGCCTGGGCCCCGCCCCCGTCGGTCGCTGCGCCCCATCGCAGCACGTTCACCGAGTTGGGCACTCCAGGGCGGGTGCGCGTCGAGACGGCCGTTCCAGCCTGAACCACCCACAGTGGCCGCGCCAAGCCGGGCAGCGCCAACGTGTAGGGCAGATGAATGTGCCCGCCCATCACCAGGTCGGCACCGGCGGCCGACCAGGCACGCGTGGCGGCACTGTGGCCACGCAGCAGATTGGGCCGGTCCCGGGCCTGCGTCACCGCCGCTGGCTGGTGCACCACCACCACACGCAACTGCGGAGGGCTGGCTGCGGACAGCAGCTTCGACACACGATCGATCTGCGCCGTGGACACCTCACCGTTCTTGTGGCGCCAGGCCCGCGTGGTGTTGACGCAGACGACCAGCAGGTCTTGCGACACGTGCACGGGCTCGAGTTCGGCCCCGAACGCCGTGGCGTAGCGCGCATAGGGTTGAGTCAAACGCGCCCAGAGGTCGAAGAGCGCAATGTCGTGATTGCCCGGGATCGCCAGAACCGGCGCGCCCAGTCGGTCGACGAAAGCCCTGGCCGCGCGAAACTGGGCCGGCCGCGCACGCTGCGTGATGTCGCCCGACAGAACCACGACGTCCGGCTGCAGCTGGGCTGCCAATGCAACCAGGGCCTCGACCACTTGCGGCTGTTCGGTACCGAAGTGCGTATCGGAAATCTGCAGCAGCACACTCATGTAGCAGCCTCTGGCGCCTCTGCCGAGCCCGCTGCGCCAGGCGCCTTGAGCAGGTACAAGGGCTTGTCCAGCACGCGGATGTCGATGGGCGCGCGCATGCGTGCCACCTCACCGTCGAACGCCACCACGACTTCCCGGCGGCCGCGTGCCAGCCTGGGCTTCACCACCATGTGCTGGAACTCGAAGCTCTCCACGCCGGCGGCTTCACCCAGCCTGCCCATCGCGCCGTGCAACATCAGCCCGATCATCGACAGCGTGCCGATGGGCCGCAGCATCAGCGCGGCCATGCAACCGTCGCCAGGCGTGCCGGCCAGGGTGTCGTCCGGCTCGGCACCGAACTGCTGCAACTGCAGCCGGTTGTTGCCCACGAAGAGCGTCAAGGTCTGCACGTCGCGAACCGTGGCGCCCATCTCGATGTGCAATCGCAGCCGGCGCTGCGCGCGCAGCAGCGTCGCACAGGCCGCTACAAACGCCACCCAGCGGCTGCGGCCGAAGCGGGCCTTGTAGGCCTCGCGGTCCTGCAACAGTTCGGGGTAGGCGCCGAGGCTGGCGTTGACCAGGAACACCCGGTCGTTGATGGCTGCCACCTGCACGGGCATTGGGTGCGTATCCAGCAGCATCCGTGTCGCAGCGGCCGGCTCGGTCGGTATGCCGTGCGTTCTGGCGAAGTAGTTGAAGGTGCCGTACGGAATCACGCCCATCGCGCAACCGGCAGCGTGCGCGGCCTGGGCCACCGTGTTGAGGCTGCCATCGCCGCCGACGGCGACGACCGCCGTGCCGCGTGCCACCGCCGCCGCTGCGGCCTCGGTGGCCACCCGCGCCAGCTCATCAGGCCGGCAGGTCAGCAGTTCGCCCGTTCGCCCCTGCGCAGCCAGCGCCGCGTTGATCACGGCTCGCTTGGCATCGAGGTCGAAGGCCCCCGCGCCAGTGTTGATCACGAACAGCAGCGCCGACGCGGGGTCGACGCGCGGGACCGACAGCGCAGGCCGCAGCGCGCTGCCAGCCCCGGTGTCGCCGGCTGCGAACACCATCAGTCATGCCGCAGCAGATCGCCGAACACGGTGTGCTCGCCGTCCCGGCGATCGGCGCCCGGCGCGTCGTACAGCACCAGCCAGCGGGGCTTGCCGCCGGCCAGTGTGGGCGGCAGGTCACAGATCGCCTCGGCGCGGTTCGTGCCGCGCCCGTGGGGCAGCGACACCGACTCGGTCAGTGCCGTCTCAAAACGCACCGGCTCACGGCTGGCCTTCATCACGGTCTTGGCGAGCGGCCACTTGAAGAGGCGGATCTCACCGTTGAGCACCATCGTCGGGCCGGCCAGGATGTACAGGTCGTCACCGGAGAAGTGCAGATCGCGAATGCCCAGGCCGTCGAGTTGCAGGAAGTGCTTGCGCAGCAGGGTGCCCTTGTCGTCCAGTGGCGCCAGTCGCAGTTGGTCGCCACGCGCTTCGACGGCCACTTCGAGCAGCGCCGACCAGCCCCGCAACACCGGCCCACGCAGGCCGAGCAGGAGCCGATTGCCGTCCACCGCCAGCCCTTCGATGTCGAACCCGTTGTCCTTGCCGGGGATGTTCATGTACGGGCCGAAGTGAGGGTCGTCGGCCAGCACGCGGGTGAGCAGGTTGTCTTGTGCATCACCCTTGAGGCGCAGCGCGCGCCGTCCGTCCGTTGCTTTGCGGACCAGGCAGGGCTGGCCATCGCCATCAAGCTCGATGGGCAGGCAGGCCAGTAGCCGACGGTTGCGATCCAGCGTTACCTTTGCCAGCCGCTTGGCGTTGCTGGCGTGGTCGTCATCGACGCGAGCGTTCTTGCGTTTCAAACCATGCGAGCCGACGACCCACAGCCAGCCATCGGCCACCGCCATGCCTTCGAGGTCGGCCTCCTCGTCGGCCGCACCGGGCAGGTCCAGCAGTTCGGCCAGCGGGAAGTCCTGCACTTCGCCGAAACGCAGGGCTTCGTCGCCGGCCGAGGGCAGTCGGCGCAGGCGGTCGATGCCGCAGGCCTCATCACCGGCGACCCACAACCAGTCGCCTGAGAAAGCGGCGCCCGAGAGGTTGGTCTTCACCAGTGATCCGGGGGCGAATTCCAGACGCACGGCATTGGCGGTTCGGGTGTTGGGCATGGTGTCGGACTCCTTGTGATCAGGCTCGATGGAGCGGAGGCGAGGGAATCGCGTCGCGGGCGGCGCTCGACTTTGCGCAGAGCAACGCAAAGCGTTAAGTCTGCAGCAAAACCTCGTAGTCGCTGTGAGGTTTATCCGATGTCAAAGCTCGCTGAAGCCTGCTTTTTCAGAACTGCTGTGGGTCCTATGATTGGTCAGTGCTTCAACCCACGGAGAGCCCTGATGCAACTCTTCTTTAAGTCGCGTGATGCGCAAGCAGCCGATCTGCTCGAGCTGACCCAGCGCCGCACGCGCTTCGTGCTCCGGCGTCTTGCTTGGTTGGTGCCGCACGCGACCGTCAGGATGTCTGACGTCAATGGCCCGCGTGGCGGCATCGACAAGCAATGTCAGGTCGAACCTAAGACCGACGTCGCGGGCACCGTGGTTGTGACCTCCGTGACGAGTGACTGGCGCAGCGCGCTGGACAAGGCACTGGCCCGCGCCGCGCGGTTCGTGCTTCGCCTGGTAAGACGCGGTGGTGACTCCAGGCGATTGGGTCAGCGAGCCATTGCGCTCGACTGATGAATCGCACTCCCCCGTAATCCATCCCGCACCCTGTACCCCGCAACACCACCACGGATCATGAGTGACCTCATGAACAGCTCATGAAATGCCCGACCTGTACCGACACCTCGCTGGTGATGACCGACCGCCAAGGCGTAGAGATCGACTACTGCCCGCAGTGCAGGGGCGTGTGGCTGGACCGTGGCGAGCTCGACAAGCTCATCGAACGCTCCGGCGCGGTGGTGGCTGCGCCCAGCGGCAGCGCACCGTCTCGGTCGCGACCTGACTTTGCGGACTCCGACCAAGGCCGTACCTACGACGGCGGACGAGGGTCGCACGGGCAGCGCAAGAAGTCGTGGTTGAGCGACTTCTTCGATTGACCCCGACCCCCTCACCCACGTCGACCGCCATCAGATTTGAAGCGACGGCCGCCAGCCGAATCAAGCATTTCATTCAAGGAGAAAGTCATGGGTATCCCGGAAATCATGGGTGTGTTCGGCAACTTCAGCGTGCTGGTCGGGTTGCTGGCGGTCGTCGCCATCGTTCTCTACCTGGCGCCCATCCCGCTGTGGATTGCGGCCTGGGCCTCGGGTGCGTACGTGGGATTGATGACGCTGATCGCGATGCGGCTGCGTCGCGTTCCGCCTGGCGTGATCGTGACGGCACGAATCAGCTCGGTCAAAGCGGGTATCGACATCTCCATCAACGACCTGGAAGCCCACTATCTGGCGGGCGGAAATGTCGTGCGGGTGGTCAACGCAATGATCTCGGCCGACAAGGCCAACATCCCGCTGCCGTTCAAGCGCGCCGCCGCCATCGATCTTGCCGGGCGCAATGTGCTCGAGGCGGTGCAGATGTCGGTGCTGCCCAAGGTGATCGAGACGCCGAAGATCGCCGCGGTGGCCAAAGACGGCATCCAGCTGATGGTCGTCTCGCGCGTCACGGTGCGCACCAACATCGACCGCCTGGTCGGCGGCGCGGGCGAGGAGACGATCATCGCGCGCGTTGGCGAGGGCATGGTCAGCACCATCGGCTCGGCGGTTTCGCACAAAAGTGTGCTCGAGAACCCCGATCACATTTCCAAGCACATTCTTTCCAAGGGCCTGGACGCCGGCACGGCCTACGAGATTCTGTCGATCGACATCGCCGATGTCGACGTCGGCGAGAACATCGGCGCCAAGCTGCAGATCGACCAGGCCAATGCCGACAAGCAGATCGCCCAGGCCAAGGCTGAAGAGCGCCGTGCGATGGCCGTGGCACTGGAGCAGGAGATGCGCGCCCGCGTCGTCGAGGCTGAGGCTGAGGTGCCGCGCGCCATGGCCGAGGCCTTCCGCCAGGGCACGCTTGGCGTGATGGACTACTACCGCATGAAGAACGTGCAGGCCGACACCGCCATGCGCGACGCCATCGCGGCCACCGACGACACACCGCCGGCACCCCGGCGCGCAGCGTAGAACGGGGGCGTGTGATGAGCCTGGAAACTCTGCTGGTGGTCGTGGCCGTTGTTGTGACGGCCATCTTCAGTTTCATCCTGCCGTGGCTAAAGAAGCTTCAGGAGGACGCGCTGGCTGGCAACGCCGAGCGCGAACTGCAGGAGGCACCGTCAGCCGTGCTGGCACCCGTTCTGTCTGCCTCGCCAGCGCCAGAACGGAAGTTCGCGACACGGTGTGACGCGCCGACCAGAACCCCGGCGCGCTTGGCGCCCGCCGTGGCGCGACCGGCGAGGCGCTCCCGGCTGGGCAGTCTGTCGGCAATGCGCAATGGGATCGTACTCGCGGCGGTGCTTGGCCCGTGCCGTGCGCAGACGCCATTCGTCTGACGAAGCGGCGCTCTCACACCGAGTTGCAGCGCCGGGCAGACCGGGACTTGCCCGTAAAACCGAACCATGGACCACGAAAGGCCTGCTGTGTTCGATTGCGAAATCTGCAGATGATCGTTGGATTGAACAGAAGCGAAGGAAAGAACATGTGGCACGGAGTAGCTTGGCTCGTGACGGGTAGTTTGTTGGCCCTTTGGTCCTTGAGTGCCTGGGCGCTGCATGCGGTGGCGCAGTGGGGAGCTGGGCTTGCCGGCGCGAACGCAGCCGGCGCAACTGGCGGACTGGCAGGGGTGGCCAATCAAGTGGGCGGACTTAAGCCGCCCGAGTGGCTGGCCATTTGGCTGCCGCCCGGCGCGCAAGAGCAGTGGGGGGCCATGGTGTCCACCATCACCCCGTGGGTCGACTACGCCTTGGCCCAAGCGCCGGGCCTGGTCGCCTGGGTGGCACCTGCAATCTGGGTGGTCTGGGCCCTTGGCGGCGTGCTGCTACTGGCAATGGGCGGTGGCTTGAGTGCCTTGATCCTCGGGATCAACCGCCGCAAACCCTCACCGGCCATGGCCTGAGCTGGCTCGGCCGTCCGGCGGGAAGAGCATCTTTCGAGCCGCGTGTTCGGGACACGGCTGAAGCCCAGCGACAAGTCCCTGGGCGGAAGCCGCAGCAGACTGCTGCAGAGCAATCACTGATGAATCGCTTCGCACTGTTCTTGCTGACCAACCTGGTCGCGATGCTCATACCCGGGCTGATTTCGAGATGATGGGGCTGAAGGTCTGAGGTCCGAGGTCGTGCTAGAAAGACTGCTGATGGTCGAGAGCGCCAGTTCTTAGCGCTGCCGGATCGCTGCCACCCGAGCAACGACGCCGTGCGGCCGACATCAGCTGACTTGCGAGCCCGCGAGTTCACGCTACAGGCCAGGAGCGGGTACCGATGAACGGCGACTGCACGGCATTTCGCGTGAGGTCAACCTGCGCCAGTACGCCGTCGAAGCCGCAGTCGAATACTGCCCAAGCTCCGGTGGGCAGTTCATGATCATCGCAGCCATGATCGTTTCGGCCCCGCACCGCGCGACGACGGGGCCGCAGGCTGCGCCCGAATCTTCCAAGGCCGCTAAACGCGCCCTGGTTCTGTGGATTCACCCGTAGAAGGGCCCCGCCGACGGGTCTTTGCAGCGACTGCTGCGCCACAGAACCGCGCCGCTTGCCGACTCCCAACGCCGCCCGACTATCCCCAGGCGCCCTATGCAGCGCAGCCGCAGGGTCAGAAAAGCAGCCTTTGAATTCCCTTTCCTCCACGCCCGCCGGACAGCTTTTCGCTCATCTTCGCGGGCGGCTGCAGCGCCGGCTACTGCAGCCAGCAGTGGGTCGAGGTGCTGAGCGCAGACGCCTGAAGCGCAATCGAAGAACCAGCCCTGTTCAACGCAGAGACCGGCGCGCGCTGTCCGAGCGCGATCGTCGAAGTCGGCGTCAGCCGCCCGGCGATGGAAAGCTTCAAGGCATTCCGGGGCCGCGAGCCTGAGCGCGACGCGCTGCTCAGCCATCAAGGCATGGCTTGACATTGGCTTCACATGAGGGCCTTTAGACTGGGTTCTACCCGTCCTGGAAAAGCTTGGATGAAGCTCAATCTCGACCTGACTTCCGCCGCGCTGCCGGGTCGAAAGACAAGCCCATGAACGATGCCGCACCGCTGCGTATTCTGGTGGTCGAGGACCACGGCTTGTTGCGGGCCCAGGTCGTCGCCTTGCTGCGCGACGCGGGCCACGTCGTCGAGGAAGCCAGCGACGGCCGCTTGGGCCTGCAAATGGCACTGGAGCAACCACCCGATGTGCTGGTGTTGGACCTTGGTTTGCCGGGTCTGGACGGCGTTCAATTGTGTCGCGCGCTGCGCGAGGCCACACCCGCTCATGTGCCGGTGTTGATGCTCACGGCCCGGGACAGCCTGGACGACAAGGCACAGGGCTTCGCAGCCGGGGCCGACGACTACGTCGTCAAACCTTTTGCCGGCGAAGAGCTGCTGTGGCGCTGCCGCGCCCTGTCGCGCCGCCACCGCCTGGGCCAGCCCCATGTGTTGGTGCTGGGCGATCTGCGCCTGGACCGGACGCGTGGCCGGGCCGAGCGGGCCGGCCAGTGCTTAGACCTGCAGCCCATCGCTTACCAGTTGCTGCTGCACTTGGCCCAGGCGTGGCCGCGCATCGTGACGCGTTCGGAGCTGGTGCGCAGCGTGTGGGGCGATGAGCCGCCAGAGTCCGACCCGCTGCGCAGCCACCTGTATTTGCTGCGCCAGGCGCTGGACAAACCTTTCACCAACCCCATGCTGAAAACGGTGCACGGCGTGGGCTACACCCTGGAACTGCTGCATGGCTGAAGGTCCGCACGCGGCCGGTCCCTCGACCCCAGCGCCAAGTGCGCCGGGCGCGCCAGCACTGCCCCCGTTGCCGCCTCTGCCCAAGCTACGCCAAGGCTTGCAACGCCGGCTGATGCTCAGCTTCACGCTCTTCACCCTGGGCGTGAGCGCCCTGCTGGGCCTGTTCGCCATGGCCTTTGTGTACTCGGTGGAAGACAGCTTCATCGAGGCCACATTGGACCGGGCAGCCACCGAGATGCAGACCCGGCACCAGGTCAGCGGCCTCTGGCCGGTTCCGCCGCAGGCCTTCATGCAGCGTTACGACCATGCGGCCAGCCTTCCGGATGACTTGCGCCTGGCCTGGCAGGCCGAGCCGCACCGACGCGAATTCGCCGGCACGCAGGGTCGCCATTACCACCTGCATTGGCTGAACCGCCCGCGTGGCGCGCCGCCTGACCAGCCCGTGCCCGATGCCCACCACCCCTTGCTGGTGGCCGAGGTCAGCACCCTGCTGGTGGTGCGGCCTGTTCGCCGCGAGTTGCTGGTCTGGTGGGCGGCCGGCAGCGGCGGCCTGACACTGGCTGCTCTGTGGCTGGCCGCATGGCGGGCGCGGCGCATCAGCGCGCCACTGGTGCGCCTGGCCAACGCCATTGCGCGCAGCCGACCGGGGGATGGTTCCACCCGCTCTACCCAATCCGCACGTTTCGCCCTGGACAGCCGTGACGACGAGGTTGGCCTGCTGGCCCGACACCTCGACGCGCTGACGGCGCGCACCCAGTCCTTCATCGACCGCGAACAGATCTTCACGCGAGATGTCAGCCACGAGCTGCGCACACCGCTGGCGGTGCTGGGCATGGCCAGCGAGCGCATGCTGGGCCGTAATGATCTCCCCACCGATGTCGCGGCCCAGCTGCAGCAAATGCGCCAAGTCTTGTGGGATCTGGAGCAAACCGTCAACACCCTGCTGGCCTTGGCGCGCGAGGCCCATGCTCCTGCCTTGCCTGCCTTGTCTGCCGTGTCTGCCGCGATGGCGGACGGGGTGTCGGCACGGATGTCGGATGACAGCGCACCCGTCACCGCCCCCATCACGCTGGCGGTGCTGCCGCTGCTGGAACGCGTGGTGCTCGAACAGGCTTCGCGGCTGCAAGGCAAGGACATCCAGCTGGAGATCGACGTCAGCCCGGCCTTGCGCCTTGACCTGCCTCCTGGCGTGCTTCACATCCTGCTGTCCAACCTGGTCGGCAATGCTTTTTCCCATTGCGAACCGGGGCCGGTACGCTTGGCCGCGGACGCCAAGGGCTTGCAGTTGCAAAACCGCAGCAAGGCACTGCCAGCCGGCTTGAGCGAACGCTTGGGTCAACCCTTCCAGAAGGGGGCGGCCAGTGCAGGCCTCGGCCTCGGCCTGGCCATCGTGCACCGCCTGGCCGAACACCAGGGCCTGCAGTTGTCCTTCAGCCAGGCCGATGGCGGCACGCGAGTGCAGTTGCTGTGGGCCGCCAAGGCTTGGCTGGCCCTGCCCGCGAGTTCCGCCAGCGCTTGACGGGCTCGCGCTGAAGGCCATCAGCAGCGATGGTTCGAGGCGGCGTGGACGGCGGCACCCAGCTGCGTTCATCTGCCGTCGTCACGCTGCAAATCAGCGCTGCCAGTCTGTGGGTCGGCCGGGCGCCGGCTTCACGCGCAATTCACACCGCCATCGTTAGCGTTGCGTCGCAGACGGGTTCAGGTGCTCTGCCACCGGAGCCGGTCGCTGCCTTCTCAACAAGCAATGGAGCGATGATGAAACACAGTCGAGCGACCACAGCGATCGGAATCCTCATGGGCTTGGCGGCCGCCGCCGCCGCCATCTGGCACTTCGTCTGGCTCAAACCCTACAGCTTTACTGCCGCCGAGTTGCAGGCGCGCTATGCCTACAAAGAGGAACTCACCCCGGGCAACGCCCACTCGGTCGATATACGTCTGCAAAGCTTTGATGGCGCGCTGTTCAACGGCCGTATCGTCTATCCCAGCGACCCGGCTCTGGCTACCCGCCCCTTTCCAGTGCTGATCGGCTTGCACAACATGGGCGGCACCCACATGCGCTGGTGGCAAGCGGAGGTCAACGGAAGACCCACCATCGCGCAGACGCACCGGATCACGCTGATGGCGCTGCAGCAGGGTTACGCCGTGGTTGCCATCGATGCGCGTTCGCATGGCCAGCGCAGGAATCTGGGTCAGCCGCATCCGATGCGCATTGCCATGCGTGACATGCATTGGTTCGGAAAGCGTCAAGCCTATGAACAGATGATCATTGACACGGTGCGCGATCACCGCGTGCTGCTCGACTGGTTGGTCACGCAACCCCATCTGGACGCCAAGCGCATCAAGGCAGCCGGCTACAGCATGGGCGCACAGGGCGCGTTGCTGCTGGCCGGGCTGGACGCCCGCGTGCACGCTGTGGCGGCCATGGTGCCACCTCATCTGGGCGACAACGTCGCGGCCGTGGCTCCCATCAATCTGGTCGCAGGACTGCAAGGCAAGCGCGTATGGCTGCTGACGGGTGACGAGGATGACGAGGCCAGCCCGAAGCAAAACCAGGCCCTCTTCGATGCCATACCCAGCCAGGACAAGAAGCACTTGCGCTTCGAATCAGGGCACGTGTTGCCAACAGACTATGTTGAGCAATTGTCGGACTGGTTCAAGGTCTAACACTTGCAGTTCACCTGAGCGAGTCCGCCAGTTCAAGGTCGCGCAGTGCAATGGAGCACGCGGGGTTCGCGCCATCAAACAATTCTTGACGCGGCCAGGTGTGCTCATTGAAGAAGAGGAGTCGAGCTACCTGACCGACCGAGATGCCAATTCGGACGACGCCCTCACGCTCATGCCGCTGGGGATAGGAAATTTGAACGCACCTTTTCTCCCAAAGGCCCCCGGCAGGGCGTTTGAACACCCACTAACAGGCAGGCAAGGACCCCCGCCCCAAAGGAACCAGACGATGAAGAACTTCAGTCTTGACGACAGCTTTCTCGCCATCTTCATGGTCGGCATGCTGAGCTTGTTTGGCAGCGTGGCCTATGAAGCCAAGCACAACGGCATGACCGATCCAGTGGTGGCTGTAAGTGCAGCGGCCCACAACGCTGTCGCAAAGTCAAACACCGCAGCAGAGGCAGAGGACAGGAAGTTTGAGCGCACATTTTTCTCGCAAACGTCCCCAGCAAGGCGTTTGAATACCCCCTGATGCGATTCTTCGGTTCTGCACCGGCCTGTCGACGAGAGCCCGTTGGCCAAGAGTTCAATGGATAGATGCCGCGACTACTGTCCGGTTAAATGCCTTATGCCGAGCCTGAGAACAAGCATTGGCGCGGGATACAGGCTGATTTTGTTTGGTGCCGATTTGAACTTCCTTTGCCAAGAACCGCGTAGTTTCCCCGACTTGACCGCTTCGGGGAAAGCAAGTTCACGTCGGCGAAACCTTGTTCGCTCAAGTCATGCAGTTCGTCCCGCGGACAAGCTTCGCGCGCATCGTGCAGCGCCACGGCGGCAATTCGGGTGTCCGGGCGCTTTCCTGTGCCGAGCAGTTCCGCGCAATGGCGTTCGCCCAGCTCACTTGGCGCGAGAGCCTTCGCGACATCGAGGCGAGTCTTTCGGCCAATGCGGGAAAGCTGTATGCGATGGGCTTTCGATTTCCGGTAAAACGGTCCACGCTGGCAGACGCCATTGAGTCGCGCGACTGGCGCATCTGGTCGGACCTGGCTGCCGTTCTGATTCGCCGCGCCCGCAAGCTCTATGCGAGCGACTCGGTCCTCGGCGTCGAGTTGGACAACACCGTCTATGCGCTGGACTCCAGCATGATCGACCTGTGCCTGAGTCTGTTTGCCTGGGCGCCGTTTCGCTCGACCAAGGCGGCGATCAAGCTGCACACGCTGCTGGACCTGCGCGGCGCCATCCCAGCGTTCATCCACATCAGCGACGGCAAGCTGCACGATGTGAACGTGCTGGACCTGCTGTTCTTCGAAGCCGGTGCGTTCTACGTGATGGACCGTGGCTACGTCGACTTCGAGCGGCTGCATGCAATACAGTGCGCCGGCGCTTTCTTCGTCACCCGCGCCAAGTCTCCCATGGATGCCAGGCGCGTTTACTCAGCTGCTACCGACCGCGCCACGGGCGTCATCAGCGATCAGCAGGTCATGCTCAATGGTCACTACTCGGCGAAGAAGTATCCGCAGCACCTTCGACGTATCCGATTCAAGGATCCGGCGTCGGGCAAGACTCTGATCTTCCTGACCAATCACATGGCATTGCCGGCGCTGACGATTGCGGCCCTCTACAAGAGTCGCTGGCAGGTCGAGCTGTTCTTCAAATGGATCAAGCAGCACTTGCGGATCAAGCATGTCCTGGGCAGCAGAGCAGGTCACCCGCAGCGGCGCTGCGCCAACCGGGTTCGCGCAACTCGCGTGGTCTTGCGTTGTCTTTTGGGTGTCGCGGTAGAAGCCCAAGTCGGAGCCGCTCCTTGTTGAACGTCCGGTGACGAGAAGGCGGTTGACGGTCCGCTCCTGGCCGGGACTTCCCGTTCGCGGTCGACGCCGACAGCGGCCACTCGACCAGGCATGGACTGAGTGGCTGGACTTCGAGGCGACGAACTCAACGTCTCGACCCACGGCAGAACTACGCCGCCCGCTACCGCCTGCTTCAAAGCCCCCTTCGGCTGGCCTATCATTTCCTGCTTGCGGCGACGTTCCCGTTGGGTTGGCTGTGAAGGAAGTGGCACCTCCCGCGCAAGCCCTTGTAGACGCTGGCGCCGTATCCGTTCCCTGCGAGAGCAATCGGGGGCTCTTAGGGCAAACGGTGCTGTGTCGCCTGTGCCGCGCCCGACCTGAGAGTAGGCCGACTGACCGATGCGTTGAGACTTGTTGCAAAGAAAAATAAAGCCGTACAGTTGTCGATTGGAGTAGCCACATGGAAAACAAACCGATCCTAGAACGAGTGGATAGATCCTTCAGAGAAGTGTTCGAAGATCACCTGCGACTTAGTGAAATAGGTGACTTTGAAACTGACTTAAGAAGAAATTTTTCTATAGACATTATTGTGCTCATGGAAAACAAAGTCTACCGCGGGCATGAAGAAGTGAGAGGACTTGCAGAACGACTACTTCGAGAACTTCCGAACGCAAAATATCAAAACAGTATGATACTTCTTGATGACGAAATAGGGATGCTTGAGTGGAAGGCTAAGTCTGCTGAAGCCGAAGTGCTTGATGGCGTCGACAGTTATCTTTTCCGAGACGGGAAGATCATTGCACAAACCATCCACTACACGGTTTCAATAATTAGAAACGAGTGATGCGAAGAAGCCAGACCTCAAATTTTGAGGCAGCGGAATATGTTTGAGGATAGCGAGTTCAAACGTTCTTGTTCTGGCGCCCCCGAGTTCGACACCAAACGCTGTAAGTGGTTGATTCGTATAGAAGCGAGCCTCTCGGCTGCCACTACAGCAAGGACAACTGAACGTCTTGGCTGGGTTTCTTGAGCTTCAGTGCCGCCAGCACGCTGGCCTGTTGGGTGTTGATGGTGGAGATTCCCGTGATGGGCGCGGCGGCATTGATGCTTACGCTGTGACGCTGAATGCGGCGCAATTGCGCCAAGGCCCTTTCCGGACTGAGTTCGCTCTTGGCCAGTTTCAGCCGCTGCCGCATGACGCGGTAGACGATCAGGGCCATGAAGCACAGCATGGCGTGGGCTCGAATCCGCTCGGCCAGGTCGGCCACGTTGCTCACCAGCAGCAACTTGCCGTCCATCATCTCGGCCTGCGCCAGGGCGCCTTCGTCCACCGCGTAGCTGAACAGATCGCTCTTCAAATCGACCTTCACGATGCGCGCCAGGTGGGCCTCACAGACCTCGTGATCCAGCCGCGCCCTGGCGCCACTGTCGGACAACTTGCGCCCCTTGGCCTTGACGCCGGCGTCCTGCCCATCGAGCTTGCCGGCCCACTGCTGGGCCTTGTCCTGCAGCGTGGCGATGCGCTCGCGCCGCCACTGCGTTTTTTCCTTGGCGCGTACGGGGTCATGGGCTACCACCAGGCGCCAGCCCTGCCAGCGCGTCTCTTCAATGAGTTCATGTGTGGCGGAGCTGGCCCGGACCTGGATAGGCGCCAGCAACTCTGTGAACTCGCCGTAGCGCCGGCCCGGCACGGCCAGGATGAATTCCAGCGGAGTGCCGTCGGGCAAGCTGATCTTGGCTAACTCATCCACGTTGTCCAGCGACAGCAGGCCGCGGTCGGCCACGACGATCAGGCGCTTGATGTGTGTGAAGCGGGCCAGCACCTTGCGGAAAGTCGGCAGCAGCGTCGGCGCCTCGGCCTGGTTGCCGTCAAATACCTCGTGGTAGATCGGCAAGCCCTCGGCGGTCTGCACAACGCCCAGCATAAACTGACGCGCGATCAATCCTTCCTTGGCCAAGCCGTACTTGCGCACGTCGCCCGACTGCTCGCTCAGGCCTGTCACGCCGATGGTGGTCAGGTCGTAGAACACCAGCGAGAGGTCTTGGTCGACGAGCGGGCGCAGCAAGCCCACGACAACCGCGTCCACGGCATCGCGATGGTCCATCAGCGCATCCATGCTGCGCAGCAACTGCTGATGGGTCAGGCTGGCCGTGTCCACCTCAGGGACGCTCACCGTCTCCAGCCAGCGCAGCACGCCCAGCTTGGAGTCTGGATCGCACAAGCGATTGAAGACCATCACGCGAATGGCGTGCTCGATGGCCGTGGTGTAGCGGGCTTTGCGGAACACGCTGGCCAGCGCACCGAAACCCAACTCCTTCCACAACTGATCCAGCGCCCAGACGTCACCCAAGGCGAGCGCCGATTCGAATTCGAGCTGCGGCGTCGCAGCCATCGCGCCCGGCAGACCCTTGGCGCGCAGCAAGCCGTGCAGCAGCGAGTCAACACCGCCACCGACTTCATCCAGCCGTCCCAGCGTGGCGACCGTGTGCTGCCGCGGCTTGCCTTCGTCGTTGCGGAACGACTCAACAAGCTGCAAGTAGCTGTGGCCGCCGGACCGCGTGAGCTTGAGGTACATGCGCCGAGTAGAGCGAAAGATGCCAATATCTTGCTAGCACCTTCGATTCCTACAATTGCCACTACAATTAATCTCAGGCGCCACAACCAAGTCCTTGATTCCATTGGCCTGAGTTCGCCAAAACAGGCGTGGAATCGAGTTTGATGTCGAACTTAGGGGTGCTCGCCACCCTGGAAAAGGCCGGCAAAAGCGCAGGGCCGGTGAAGGCAAAAAGGCAAAACCTGACCCAATACTGTCCGCTTTGCGTACCATGGACCTAGCCTGCGCAAGTTGTTCCGGCTGCAGAACCTAAGCCGCGCACTGTGCCAGGTGCGTGGGTAAACCCGCACGTGCGCTCTAAGCGAACAGTGTTGAGGCCTGACCCCTTCGCTTAACGCCCTGCCGGGCGTGTCCGCTTGCAGGTTCAGAACTTGAACGCCAGCCGCACGCCGCCCCAGTGCTTGCCGTCGACGGCGATTGGCGCTGCGGCTTCCTTCATCACGATGAAGTTACCGCCGCCCATGTCGCGCCGGTAGGTCTGCAACAGGAACGGGCGCTGGTTGCGGCCTGAAGCCAGGCCGGTGCGGTCGTTGAAGATGCGCCGGTTGCGACAGTTGGCGGTGTTCCAGGCCACGTCGCCCACGCGCTGCGGGTTGTTGTAGCGCTGGTTGTGGCAGGCAATGTAGCCGTTGCGGTCGGCAGCGATGCAGAACACCACTTTGTCCGACAGCCCGAGCACACGCTCCTGCACCTGCGGGAACAGGCGTTCGGCCAGCGCCACGAAACGCGTGGTGTGCTGGGCCGGGGCGCTGCCTCCGATCGCCTTGTAGCTGCTGTCAAACAGATCGCTGCTGCTGATGGTGCCGGTGCGCACGGCATCTTCCAGCAGCTTGCTGAGCTGCGAGGCTGCCTGCTGCGCAGCCTGAATGTATGGCGTGTCTTCGGTCTGGATGCCGGTTTCGGCGACCGTCTCGATCAGGTGTTCGCTGACCTTCAGGAAGGTCTCAGTGCGGCCCAGCGCGTTGTCCAGCGCAGCCATCGTGCGCCGCATCTCGGCTTCGATCAAGGCCATCTGGCCTTCGAGCCCGTCGCAGACGCTGCGGCTTTGTTCGCTGGCGCTGTGGATGCGGTTGACGCCTTGCGTCACCTCGTCGATGGCGCGGTGCACGGCGCCACCGGTCTCGCCAGCGCCGCGCGCCTTGTCGCGCCTGGCGCCGTCGCGGCTGATCTCGCGCGCCAGCGCAGCGATGCGGCCGTCCAGCAGCCCCACCGTGCCCATGATGTGCTTGGACGATGTCTCGACCTTGGCCGCCAGGTCCTTGACCGCATCGGCCACCACGCCAAAACCGCGCCCGGCTTCACCTGCGCGTTTGGCCTCGACGCTGGCGTTGAAGGCCACCAGCCGCGTCTGCAATGCGATCTGCGTGATCTGCCCGGCGGCGTCCGACACCTGGCGCAGCGTCTCGACGATGCCGCCGACTTCGGTGCTGACGCCCTGCACCGCGTCGCCGACACGGCCCACGGCCAGCAGGCCGCGCTGCGACTCCTGGCCGATCGCGGCCTGCGAGCGCACCACTTCGTGCAACTGCTGCGTCAACGCCTGCAGGGCCTGGGCCTGGGCCGTCGCCACCTTCTGCGTGTCGTCGAGCATGCCGCGCACCTCGGCCGCTTCGCGGCCCAGCATGCTGGCCTGGAGGCTGAGCGTGGTGATGGTTTGCAGCGCCAGCGTCGGCGTCAACGTCGACGTAGGAGCGGCAACGCCGGCATCCGGTTGACGGCCCGCGTCGCTGGCCACGGCCTGGCGCATGAACGCCTTGAACACGCTTACCACTCCCGCAGTTTGGTGCGCAGCCGGGCGATGCTCTGGCTGTGCAGCTGGCAGACGCGGCTCTCGGTCACGCCGAGCACGGCCGCGATCTCCTTCAGGTTCATGTCGTGCTCGTAGTACATGCTCATCACGTACTGCTCACGCTCCGGCAGGTGCTTGATGGCTTCGACGAGGGCTTCGCGCATGCGCTGGTCTTGCAGCCGCGCGATCGGGTTGGCGTCGTCATCGGCCACGTGGCGGTCAAGGAAATCCTCGTCGCCGTCGTCGCCGCTCATGTCTTCCAGGTAGATGAGCTGGGTGCCACGCACCTTGCCCAGCAGCTCCTGGTAGTCGGTGAGCGACAGGCCCATCTCGCGGGCGATCTCGCCTTCGCTCGGCGCGCGGCCGAAGCGCTGTTCGAGCTTGTGCACCGCCTGCTCGATCGAACGCTGGTGGCGGCGGTCACCGCGACTCATCCAGTCGTTGCCGCGCAACTCGTCGAGCATGGCGCCGCGGATGCGCTGGGTGGCAAAGGTCTCGAACTGCACGCCTTGTGCGGCGTCGAAGCGGGTCAACGCATCGCTCAGGCCGATCATGCCGACCTGGATCAGATCGTCGAGTTCGACGTTGGCCGGCAGCTTGGCGATCATCTGGTGCGCGAGGCGGCGCACCAGCGGCTGGTACTGCTTGAGCAGGGTGCCGGCTTCGTGTTGTCCCTTGGCGGTGTACATGGGCTGCCTCAGTGGTCTTGGAATTCAGCGGAAGGACGGGCTGTGCGCCGCGGCGGCTGCCGCGAACGGCAAGCCGAGATGGATCTGCGCGTTGACCAGGTCGGTCAGCGCGCGTGCAGCTGACGACTCGACGGCGGCTTCGCCGGCCGGGTCGATCACCGCCCACTCGTGCAGGTACGCGCCGAGGAAGTTGTCGGCGCAGCGCGCCAGGCTCGACGCGATCGCATCCAGCCGGGGCGAGTGCGGCGCGGCCGCCAGCAGCAGATCAAACGTCATCAGCGCGCAGCGCTGCACCAGCAGCTTGCACGCGGCGTAGGCGTGCTTGATGCTCTCCGGGTGGTCGGCACCCAGCAGCAGCGGCCGGCAGTCGCGGCGGACGAGCACGCGCGCCAGCTCGGCCGGCTCGGCGTGCAGCAGCACCGTATCGGCCCACGGCGCGGCTTCGTGCAGCGCATCGATGAAAGCCGCGGCCGAGCCCCGCGTATCGACGAAGGCCAGCGGCAAACCAGCCGCGGCGAGGTAGCCGACCTGCGGCGCGATGCGTTCGATACCGGCGGCGAGATCGACCCGCGCCATCTCGTGCGCGGGGGGTGCGCCGCTGCCGGCATCGACCACCAGCACGCGGCGGCCGGCTGCGGCCAATGCAGCGGCGACGCGGTCGAGCACCACGCCGGCCCCGCCGACATGCGGCACGTACGGGTTGGCGGCCACTGGCAAGAGGCGCAAGCCCGTCAGGTGGGACTGCGCAGCAAACAGCCGGCGCAGGCCGTCGGCCTGGTCCAGCGGCATCGGGGACGAAGGGGCGTAGAAGTCGCGCATCTCACTACCGCCCGGCCGTTCCGAAGGTACCGAGCGCCCCCCTGGGGGGCAGCGAACGACGTGAGCGTGGGGGCTTCATGGCGACGGGCTTCAGGCGTGCAGCGCGGTCGGCTTCGGGGCCGACGCTGCCAGCGACGCCGGCAGGCCGGCGAAGATCAGGTTCACATCGCTGGCGTCGAGCTTCCAGGCCGGGCCGGCGACGCTCTTCAGCGAACGCTGCACCAGCGCATGCGCCGACAGGCGGTGCCAGTCCTCGGGCACGCGCTGGCCGTTGGCCACCGCCAGCACCTTCAGGCGGTGGCGGATCGTGGCGTCGAGTGCGGGGGCGAGCTTGACCGCTTCGTCGACCTTGCTCAGCACCACGCCGCGGCACGACGGTGCGGCGTAGGCGGTGAACTGGTCTTCGATCGTCTCGCCCTGCGCGCTGGCGTTGACGACCAGCAGGCGGTGGACCGAACGGTGCGACAGCATCTCCAGCAGTTCGCGGGTGCGGGTGTCGCGCTGCGCCATGCCGGCGGTGTCGATCAGCACCATCTTCTTGGCCGACAGCAGATCGAGCAGGTCTTCGAGCGAAGCACGGTCGTGCGCGGTGTGCACCGGCACACCGAGGATGCGGCCGTAAGTGCGCAGTTGTTCGTGGGCGCCGATCCGATAGGCATCCAGCGTGACCAGGCCGAGGTGCGCCGAGCCGTGTTTGGTGGCGAAGGCCGCGGCCAGCTTGGCGGTGCTGGTGGTCTTGCCGACGCCAGTGGCGCCGATGAAGGCGAACACACCGCCGCTGTCTTCGAGCGGTGCATCGCGCTCGCCGGTGAGCAGGTTGCGTTCGAGCACACCGGCGGCCCAGTGCAGTTCGTCGACACCCTCCGGCACGCTTTCGACCAGCTTGCGGATCAGCGCGGGCGAAAAACCGGCGTCGAGCAGGCGTTGCGACAGCTGCGCCTGGCGCGGGTGGCGCTGCAGCTTTTCCATGAAGGCCAGCGCGCCGAAGCGCTGCTCGATCAGGCCGCGCATCGAACGCAGCTCCGACATCATTTCAGTGCGCTCGCGGCCGTTGGCCGCAAGCGCGTTCATTTCGATCTGCTCGCGAGCCGGCGCGGCGCCACGCACGGGCGCAGCCGGCGCTGCCCCCATGACCGCCAAGTCGGCGAGGCGTACCTCATCGCGCAGCACCGGCGGGTCACGCTTGATGGGCGCGGCGGCAGCGGGTGCCGCCGCGGGCCGGGCCACCGGTGCCGGTGCAGCCACCGCCGCGGCGCGAGCCCGTGCCGCTTCGATGGGCGCAACCACCGGAGCAGCACGCACCGGCGCTTCAGCCGGCTCCGCCGCCATTTCAGTCTGGCGCCGCTTCAGCATGCGGTCGCGCACGTAGTCCTGGAAGCTCAGCGTGCTCATCTGCAGCTGCTCGACGTCCTGCGCCACCGACGCATCCATGCGCGGCTCGATGCGCTCGGCGGTTCTCGCCGCAGCGGCAACAGCAGCAGCAGAGCGCTGCGGCGCGGCGGGCGCCGCCGGCCGTGCGGGTTGGGGCGATGCACCGACCCGCTCCAGCTGCTGGATGCTCTCCGGCGCCATCGCCACCACCTCCACGCCTTCGGCGCAGGGGCGTGTGCTCATCACCACCGCGTCGTCGCCGAAGGCCTCGCGCACGAGCGCCAGTGCCTCGCGCGAGGTGCGTGCCGAGAAGCGTTTGAGATTCATGCCGTGCCTCCGATCACCGAGCCGATGCGGATCGAGTGGGTTTCAGGAATTTCGCTGTGCGCCAACACCTTCAGGCGAGGGGCGGCGCGCTTGAGCAGCCGCGCCATCGGCGCACGGATCAGGTCGGGCACCAGCAGGCAGGCCGGGTGGCCCTGGTCTTCCTGCTTCTGCGCGCTCTGCGCGGCGCTGCGGCTCAGCGTGTCGGCCACGCCGGGGTCGAGCGCGGCGCCGTGCGGGCTCATCAGCGCCTGGGTCACCAGGCGTTCGAGTTCGGGGTCGAGCGCGATCACGTCCAGCTCCTTCACCGGCCCGTAGATCTGCTGCACGATGGCCGGCGCCAGGTGCACGCGGATGCGGCGCGCCAGCTCCAGCGGGTCGGTCACGGTGGCGGCATGTTCGGCCAGGCACTCGACGATCGAGCGCATGTCGCGGATGTGCACGCCCTCGTCCAGCAGCAACTGCAAGACACGCTGGAGAGTGGCAATTCCGACCATCTTGGGTACGACGTCCTCGATCAATTTGGGGGCCAGGCGGGTGACGTGCTCGACGAGTTGCTGGGTCTCGACCCGACCCAGCAGCCGCGCTGCGTTCACCTGCATCAAGTGTGAGAGGTGGGTCGCGACGACGGTCGCGCAATCAACAACCGTGAACCCCGCCATTTGGGCCATTTCGCGGTGGCGCTCGTCGATCCACACCGCGGGCAGTCCGAAGGCCGGGTCGACGGTGCGCGTGCCGGGCAGTTGCTGCTGGATCGCGCCCCCATTCAAGCCGGGCCCGCCCGGGTTGATGGCCAGGAACTGGCCCGGCATGGCCTCGGCCTCGCCGACCACCGCACCGCGCAGCGTGACCCGGTACATGCTGGGTTTCAGCTCGACCAGGTTGTCGCGGATGTGTACCGGCGGCGGCAGAAAACCCACGTCCTGCGCGAACTTCTTGCGCACCCCCTTGATGCGTCCCAGCAGATCGCTGCCGGGTGCGGCGGCGCGGGTCTTGTCGACCAGCGCGATCAGGCGGTAGCCGACCTCAAGGCCCAGCGTATCCACCGGCGTCAGATCGTCCCAGCTGGCTTCGGCATTCGGCGGCGGCGCTTCGACCGGTGGCGGCGGCGCTTCGGCTTCGCGCTTGTGCCGTTGGGCCATCTGCCAGGCCAGGTAACCCAGGCCCGAGGCGATCAGCAGGAACACCAGGTGCGGCATGCCCGGCACCAGGCCCAGCGCACCGACAATCGCCGCCGTCATGCCTAAAGCCCGCGGGCTGCCGAAGACCTGGCTCTTGATCTGGCTGCCGCTGTCTTCGTCCTTGCCGACGCGCGAGACGACCATCGCTGCGGCCACGCTGATCAGCAGCGCCGGGATCTGCGCCACCAGCGCGTCGCCGACCGCCAGCACGATGTAGCTGCGCGCGGCCTCGGCCGCACCCATGCCGTGCATGGCCATGCCAATCGCAAAGCCGCCGAAGACCGTGATGAACAGGATCAGCAAGCCCGCCAGTGCGTCGTTGCGCACGAACTTGCTCGCGCCGTCCATGCTGCCGAAGAAGTCGGCTTCCTCGCCGACTTCGGCGCGGCGGCGACGGGCTTCCTTTTCGTCGATCAGGCCGGCGTTGAGGTCGGCATCGATAGCCATCTGCTTGCCCGGCATGGCGTCCAAGGCAAACCGCGCGCCGACCTCGGCGATGCGCTCGGCGCCCTTCGTCACGACAACGAAGTTGATGACGACCAGGATCGCGAACACGATCAAACCGACCGCGAAGTTGCCGCCGATCAGGAAGTGGCCGAAGGCCTCGATCACCTGCCCCGCGGCGCCGGGCCCGGTGTGGCCTTCCATCAGCACGACGCGGGTCGAAGCGACGTTCAGCGACAGCCGCATCAGCGTCGTCACCAGCAGCACGGTGGGCAGCGCCGCGAAGTCCAGCGGCTTGACCATCTGCGCGCTGACCATCATCACCATCAGCGCGATCGCGATGTTCAGCGTGAACAGCAGGTCCAGCAGCAGCGGCGGCAGCGGCAGCACCATCATCGCCAGCATCAGGACCACGAAGCCCGGCAGCAGCAGCGCCTTGGTGGCGCCGCTGTTCCGGCCGCGGGTGGCGGCGTTGAGGCGAGCGAGCAGATCGTTCACGCTGCGCCCTCAGCCGGTTTGCTCAGCGGGTTCAGCGGATCCAGGTCGGCTGGCACATCGGGAATCGGCGGCGCCGCAGCGGCCATCGCGCGGCCGGCCGCAACCGCGTCACGCAGCTGGTAGACCCACGCCAGCACCTGCGCCACCGCGCTGAACAGCCGCGCCGGGATCTCGGCATCGACCTCGCAGTGCGTGTACAGCGCACGCGCCAACGGCGGCGACACCAGCACCGGCACGCCGTGTTCCTTGGCCTTGTCGCGGATGGTGAAGGCCAGCAGGTCGGCGCCCTTGGCCACCACCCGCGGCGCAACCATCTTCTGGTCGTCGTACTTGAGCGCGACGGCGAAGTGGTTCGGGTTCATCACCACCAGATCAGCGGTCGGCACGGCGGCCAGCATGCGGCGCTTGGACAGCTCGCGCATGCGCTGGCGCAGGCGCTGCTTGACCTCGGCGTTGCCTTCGACCTCCTTGAACTCTTCCTTCATCTCCTGCACGCTCATGCGCAGGCGGCGCAGCAGCAACTGGCGCTGCAGCGGCACGTCGATCAACGCGAACAGCGCCAGCACACCGCCGATGGCGAGCAGACCGCTGCGCAGCAGATCGCCGCCGCTGGCCAGCGCCGCCGGAAGCGGCATCGCCAGCAGTTCGGCGTGGCGCTGCCACTGGTTCAGCAACACCGCGGCACCGACGCTGCCCAGCACCAGCGCCAGCAGGCAGGCCTTGGCCATCTCGGCCAGTTGATGGCCACCGAGCAGGCGTTGCAACCCGGTCAGCGGATTGATCTTGTCGAACTTGGGCGCCAGCGGCTGCCAGGTGAAGTTCCAGCCGCCGGCCAGGATATTGGCCAGCAGCGCGACGGCGGCCGTGACCAGCCCGAGCGGCAGCAGCGCCAGCAGCGTCACCGGCAGCAGCGCGGTCAGCCGCTCGCCCATGTCGGCCGGGTGGGCCATGGTGGCGACGTCGAAGCGCAGCGCCTGCACCAGCAGCCCCTTGAGCCAGACCGTGATCTCTGGCGCGAAGGCGCCCAGCACCGCGATGCCGCTGCCCAGCACCGCCAGGTGCGTCAGATCGCGCGAACGCGCGACCTGGCCTTCGCGGCGCGCACGGTCGATGCGGCGCTGCGAGGCGGGTAGCTGTTTGTCCTGTGAGGAGTCGGCCATGGCGGATGCGGCTTTTCAGAGAAAGCCGTGCCATGGTGCCGGCGCTGCACCGGAGCGAGGGCCGGAGAAGCGGGGCGAAACGCCGAGGTGTTTCTGCCGTCTGGCTCGGCGGGCACCCCAGATCCTGGGATTGGACGCGGAGCGCCTGGGTGCCTAGAGTCTGGGCCACAACAAACCCGGAGACTGCCGTGAAACCGACCCTTCTCTGCGGCCTGCTCGCCGCCGCCGCCGTTTGCGCAGCACCCGCCACCGCCAGCGCCGAGACCATCTCGGTGCTGTTCGTCGGCAACAGCTACACCTTCGGCCGTGTCGACCCGGTCATGAGCTACAACGCCGCCAACGTGCACGACCTGACGGCCGCGATGTGGGCCACCAACCCGTCGGGCAGCAATGTGTTCGAGCCGCACCCGTGGGGCGGCGTGGCCGGCATCTTCAAGCAGTTCACGGTGCAGTCGGGGCTGGACTACGACGTCTCGCTGTCGACGCGCAACGCGGCTTCGCTGCGCGGCCACTTCCTCAACACCAACGCTGCCGGCTGGGACCTGCGCGGCAACATCGGCGCGCAGACCTGGAGCAAAGTGGTGTTGCAGGAACAGAGCGACGAGTCGCTGCCCAAACAGCCGGGGCTGGCTTCCAACCCCGATTGGTTCAGGAACTACGTCGACAAGATCGAAGACTTCGCCCACAACGGCGCCGCGCACAGCTACCGCGAGCGCGACTTCTTTGCCGGCGCCACCACCGCCGAGCAGACCGCCGCCTGCCAGGCTGCCACCGGCAGCTCGGCCACCAGCTGCAACACCCTGCGCAACATCCCCGCCAACAGCTTTGCCGGTGCGGCCACGCAGGTGTACCTGTACCAGACCTGGGCGCGGCCGAACCTGGTCAACGGCGCCTTCGTCACCAGCACCGATCCCATCACCGGCGCCGTCACGCGCACCACCACACCGGCCACCACCTTCTACAACTCACTGGCGGGCATGACCGAAGACCTGCGGCTCGCGGCGCTGGCCGCCGCCGCGCAGGCTGCGGCCGACGGCACGGGCGGGCTGGCCGGTATCGCGCCGGTGGGTGAGTCTTTTCAGCGCGCGGTGAGTTCGGGCCGCGCCACGCTGGACATGTGGGCGCCCGGTGCGGCCACCGACGGCCTGATCGACCTGTGGTTCGACGACGGCACTCACGCCAGCAAGTACGGCTCGTACCTGAGCGCGCTGACGCTGTTCGGCACGATGACCGGCATCGACCCGCTGGCGCTGGGGGCCGGCGAGATCGCCGCGGCCGACCTCGGCATCAGCCCGGCCGATGCGCTGACCTTGCAATTGATTGCCAGCGAGCAGCTCGGCTTCACCGCGCCGGTGCCCGAGCCCGCCAGCGCGGCGCTGCTGGCCGCCGGGCTGCTGCTGGTCGCGGCGCGTGCGGGTCGGCAGCGCCGCGGCGTCGCTGCAGCGCGCTGACGACGGACTAGAAGCCCAGGCTAGCCAGCAGGTCGTCGACCTCACCCTGGTTGGCGACCACGTCGGCGCGTCCTTCGGGGTTGACGACCGGGCCGTTGAGCACGGTCGTGTCGACCTTCTCCCGCTGCTCGGGCGGCACGGCCTGCACCAGCAGCTTGACGAGGCTGTCTTCCAGGTCGGTGGCCAACGCCACCACCTTGGCCACCACCTGGCCGGTGAGGTCGTGGAAGTCCTGCGCCAGCATGATGTCGGTCAGGTGGGCGTCGATGCGCGCGGTGCTCGCCTCGACGTCCTGCACGAAATTGAAGACCGCGCCGCTGGCCACCGCCTTGACGGGGTCGGCCACGATGGCTTGCGCCATCGCGCGCGTCGAGCGCGCGATGCCGGCATGTTCGGCCTTGGCCTGGTCGACCGAGTTCAACACCTTGTCAGCCGCTGCCGCCGTCTTGGCGGCGATGTAGCCCAGGCGGCTGCGCGCGTCGGGCAGGCCTTCGGTGGCCTGCTGCAACTTGGGCATCACGCCGAGCTGGCCCAGCGTGTTGTGCAGCTGCCGCGTCAGCGCGCCGAGCTGCAGGTACACGTCGTCGCCAGCCGGGCCCGGCGTGGCTGCCGTGGTGGGGGTGGAAGAAGCGCCGTTGGCGCGCACAGGCTGCAGCGTGGCTGCGTGGTCCATCTTCATGCTGGCCTCGCCGATCAAGCCGTCGCGGCCATCTTTTGCAGGATCTTCTGCACTTTTTCTTCCAGCGTGGCCTTGGTGAAAGGCTTGACGATGTAGCCGGCCGCGCCGCTCTGCGCCGCCAGCACGATGTCTTCCTTGCGCGCCTCGGCCGTCACCATCAGCACCGGCAGGTGCTTGAGCGAGTCGTCGGCCTTGATCGCCTTCAGCAGATCGAAGCCGTTCATGTTGGGCATGTTGATGTCGGAGACGACGAAGTCGAAGCGAGTGCTCTTCAGCATCTGCAACGCGACGGCGCCGTCTTCGGCCTCTTCGGCGTTGAGGCAGCCCATTTCCTTGAGCAGGCCGCGCACGATGCGGCGCATGGTCGAGAAGTCATCGACGACGAGAAATTTGAGATCGGCGGGGGTGGTCATGCAACGGGGTCCTCGAGACAAACGCTTGGCCGTTTTATCGGGTGGCCGGGGCCGGACTTGAGGCCGACGGCTCGGGCGGCGCTGCGGTCACTTCCGCCGCCGCGGCGGCCGGCAGACTGGGCGGGCTTTCCAGCGCCGCGCGGAACACGCGCTCCTCGGCCTCGCGGTTCATCACCACCAGGCTGATGCGCCGGTTGGCCGGCGCGCCCGGGTCCTTGCGGTCGTAGGGTGTGCTGGCGGCAAGGCCTTGCACCCGCAGCACCTGGTCGTCGGGCAGGCCGCCGGCGATCAGCTCGCGGCGCGAGGCATTGGCGCGGTCGGTCGACAGCTCCCAGTTGCTGTAGCCGCGCGCGTTGCCCGGGAACGGGATCGCATCGGTGTGGCCTTCCAGCGTCAACCGGTTCGGCACCTCGGCCAGCACCGCACCCACCTCACGCAGCAGTTCCCGCATGTAGGGCTGCACCTCGGGGCTGCCGCTCGCAAACATGGGCCGGCCGGCGTCGTCGACGATCTGGATGCGCAGGCCCTCATGGGTCATCTGCAGGATGATCTGTTTGCTCAGCGCGGCCAGCGTCGGGCTGGCGGCCAGCTTCTTCTCGATCTTCTGCTTCAGGTCTTCGAGCCGCGCGACTTCGGCGCGAACCTGCTCGGCTTTCAGGGCTTGGAGGTTGACCGTCGAACGCTGGGCTTCGATGTCGCCCTTCTTGACCTGGCCACCGCTGCGCGTGATGTCTTCGCCGCCGCCCTTGACGACGTGCGAGCTGTCCCCCGAACCGCTGCCGCCATTGAGCAGCGCGACCTTGAGCGGGCTCTGGAAGTAGTCGGCGATGCCCTTCTTGTCGCCCTCGCTGGTGCTGCCCAAGAGCCACATCAGCAGGAAGAAGGCCATCATGGCCGTCACGAAGTCGGCATAGGCAATTTTCCAAGCGCCGCCATGGACGGCATGGCCGCCCTTCTTGACGCGCTTGATGATGATCGGCTGGAGCTTCTTGGCGTCTCCAGCCATCACGAAACTCCGAGGCGCACGCGCAGCGGCGCCGAGCCTTCAAGCAGCCGCCGTGGACCAGGCTCTGCCGGGCCAGTAGCGGCGCCCCCCTGGGGGGGAAGCGCCGCAGGCACTCCGGGGGGGGGCGTCACTTCTTGCCTTTCACATGGCCTTCGAGTTCGGTGAAGGTCGGCCGATCACCGCTGTACAAGACCTTGCGGCCGAACTCGATCGCGACCTGCGGCGCGTAGCCCTGCATGCTGGCCAGCAGCGTGGTCTTGATGCATTGCAGCTCCTTGCCGGCGTCTTCGACCTTCTGCTCCAGCAGGCCGCCCAAGGGCTCGACGAAACCGTAGGCCAGGAAGATGCCCAGGAAGGTTCCCACCAGGGCCGAGCCGATCATGCCGCCCAGCACGGCCGGCGGCTGGCCGACCGAACCCATGGTGTTGATCACGCCCAGCACGGCCGCCACGATGCCAAAGGCCGGCAGCCCCCCGGCCAGGCGCCCGATGGCCGCCACCGCGGCGTGCTCCTCGGCGTGGTGCGTATCGATCTCGCTGTCCATCAGGCTCTCGATTTCGTGGGCATTGAGGTTGCCCGAGACCATCATGCGCAGGTAGTCGGTGATGAACTCGGTGACGTGGTGGTCGTTGCCCACTGTCGGGTACTTCTGAAACAGCGGCGAGTTGTGCGGGTCCTCGACGTCCTTCTCGATCGACATCAGGCCCTCCTTGCGCGCTTTTTGCAGGATGTCGTAGAGCAACGCCATCAGCTCCAGGTAGCGCGCCTTGCTGTACTTGCTGCCCTTGAAGCAGCGGCCCATGCCGGCCAACGTGGCCTTGATCACCTTCATCTGGTTGTTGGCCAGGAAGGCGCCGAGAGCGGCACCGAGAATGGTGGTCAGCTCGAAAGGCAGGGCCTTCAAGATGGGCGTCATGTTCCCGCCGTGCGCGATGTACACGCCGAAGATGCAGCCCAGGGCGACAACCCAACCGATGATGACGAACATGTGCTTCTTGAGTGACCAGCTTCAATGCGGGTTATCGGCCCGCGCGGCGGTCGGTTGAGTCGGGCAGGCGATAGGCCCACACGGTGCGGTGGTGCCGATCGACCTCATCGAGCACCGCGTGCGGGGTCACACCGGACACCTCGAACTCCAGGCTCACCAGCCAGCTGCCGGGTCGCATCTCGCGTTGGGCCTTGGCCCAGGCACGGGGCATCGACTCGGGGCGCTGGAACAGGTAGACCAGGTCGAAGCCGCGCCAGTCTTCAGCCCAGATGTCGCCGGCTTGAACCGTGGCAAAGCGGCAGCGCAGCGTGGCGGCGAGTTGCAGCACGCGGCTGCGCTCGATGCCCGTGAGTTGCGCGGCCGGCCACTGTGCATGCAACGCCGCCAGGCCGTGACCCAGGCCGCAGCCGGCATCGAGCACACGCGCCGGCGGCGGGTCGCCCAGCGCAGCGGCCAGGCCGTCGAGTGCATCACGCGGCGTCGGGAAGAACGGCGCGTCGCGCCACGCACCCAGCGGGTACAGCAGCAGCAGCGGCGTGGCCGACAGCAGCCAGGCCCACGCTGGCACGCCCTGGGCCGCGCCGCTGGCAAGAACCAGCAGCGGAAAACCGAGCGCGGCGATGCCGCGACGCCACGTACCCTGACAGCCCCACCCCAGCGCTGCGCCACACGCTATGCCACAGACCAGCGCGGCGCTGGCCGGCATGCCGGCATGCAGCGACACCTGCCATGCGGCCCACGCCAGTGCCCACGCAGCCAACGCTGGCAAAGGCCACGGCAGGCGCGCAGGGAGATGCAGGATGTAATTGGTCATCGTGCGGACGAGTCTGCCGACTCGCCCGTCAAACCATGCGGTGATAAGCGTGACCGCGGCGCGGCTGATTGAATGCTTTGAGTGCCGCTTTCAGCGCCTCTCGCAGAGCTCGAGGCCGATTCGCCGTCCAGGCCCGCGCAGGCGGGCCCGGAGCCGCGGCTCATCGCCTCTCGCAGAGCTCGAGGCCGATTCGCCGTCCAGGCCCGCGCAGGCGGGCCCGGAGCCGCGGCTCATCGCCTCTCGCAGAGCTCGAGGCCGATTCGCCGTCCAGGCCCGCGCAGGCGGGTCCGGAGCCGCGGCTCATCGCCTCTCGCAGAGCTCGAGGCCGATTCGCCGTCCAGGCCCGCGCAGGCGGGCCCGGAGCCGCGGCTCATCGCATCGCCATCAGCCGATCGTGCGGTGGGCGAACTTTCACAGCGTGCGGCGCTATCGCCGACTTGACGGCGAAACGGCGCTCCAGCGTGTCGCGCAGTGCCGGCTCGCCCAGCACGTTGCCAGCGGCGGACACCAGCGCGGCCACGAACGGCAGGTTGGCGCGACGCCCGCGCGCGACGACGATGCCGACCTCGCCGCAGGCCAGCTCGACGAAGCTGCCCGGCGGGTACAGGCCGACCGCCTTCAACAGCGCCGCGCCGATCTCGTCCGGCGTGCCGTCGATGCCGAGGCACGCTTCACGCGCGGCCTGCACCGGCGAGGACGGCAAGCGGGTGGCGCGGCGGCTGATCTTGGCCGAGAAGATGTCCACGCGGCGCAGCAGCCGCGCCAGGCGCAAGGCCGGTGACAACGCGGCCAGCGGCTCCGTCGCGCGGCTGTCGTCGTGGTGGGCACGCACGATGTCAACGGCCAGCGCATCGCCCATGCCGGCAGCTTCGAGCTGCAGCGCGCCGTTGACGGCGTGCACATCGATCTCGGCGCGCATCGCCGGTGTGATCTCGCGGTCGCTCACCGCCAGTTGATCCTGCAAGCGCAGCATGGCGACGTTCATGGTCAGCGCAGCCCGGCCCAGGGTGTCGATCTCGCCTGGCGGCCACTCCAGCACCGAGGCCGCCAGCTCGCTCATCACCAGCGAGACGATGGCGTGGTGGCTGCTGTACTTGTGGGTCGACTGCCCCGCGGCGTAGACCAGGTGGTACAGCGACGCATCGGGGCGCTTGGCCATCAACTCGCGCGCTCGATCGTGCACGCTGCCCAGCCGGGTCCGCCAGTCGGTGCCGTCGCGCACGTCGCGCAGCGTCGAATCGAGCAGCAGCACGACGTCGTCCCACTGCTCCTGCAGGGTGCGCGGCGTGGCCGCGCGGGCTTCCTTGGCTTCCGCCTCGGGGCGCGCGGCGACGACCTGATTCAGGGTCGCACCCTGGTTGATCATGGCGTGCATCGCCGCGGCCAGCCGTCGTGTCCACTCGGCCGATTCGACCTCGCCGCTGAACAGCGGTTGGCCCTGCAATTGCGCCAGCCGCTCGGGGGTGCCGACTATCTGCCCGGCCGCCAGCAACAACTGGCCGCTGCCGTCACGCAGCCCGAAGGGCAGCGGCTTGTCGGCGCGCAGGTATTGGTGCGAGAAGGGGACGAGCTTCACTGTCGCCATATCGGCGCGTCATCAGCTTGACTGAAGCCGGCCGCCGTGTTGCCTGCGCCAAAGAAAAAAGAGGGTCCCGAAGGACCCTCTGAAAAGCACAGAGATCTGTGCCAGGAGGAGACGAACAATGAAACCAAACGAATGGATTCAACCGGGTTGTCGGCTCAGCGCGCGCTGCACTGAAGCGACCTGTGCCGCTTGTTCAATGCGCAGCGTGAAGGGTTGCCGGCTTCTGGGCGCTGTGCAGTTGCAGGCTGCCGGCGAGCTTGCCCTTGCCGGCCCGTGCTGGCGGGTTGCAAAGGCCGCAAACGTAGTGGCGCGAGATCTCGTGCGGGTGGGTGACGAAGTGGCCGCCGCATTTGCTGCACCCGGTCATCGTCAGCATGCCGTTGTCGACGAATTTCACCAACCGCCACGCCCGCGTCACGCTCAGCAGTGGCTCCAGCCCGTGGGCCTGGATCTGCTCGCTGTAGAGCTGGTAGGCCTTGATCACGGTGTCGATCTCGTCGAGCGCCGCGGCCTTGTTCAGGTATTCGTGGATATTGAGGAACAGGCTCGAATGGATGTTCGGCTGCCAGGTCATGAACCAGTCGGTCGAGAACGGCAACTGGCCCTTGCTCGGGCTTTTTCCCGCGACTTCCTTGTACAGGCGCAGCAGACGCTCGTAGCTGAGGTCGGTCTCGCTCTCCAGCACCTGCAGGCGCGCGCCGAGTTGGATCAGTGTGATGCAGCGTTCGATCTGCCGGGCTTCAGTCAGGATGCTCTTCATTCTGGCCATGGTCTTGTCCTCGAATTCATTCAGATGGCCCCGGGCCGGCGCCGGGCCGCTCCCAGGGCGGCGCGCACCCCTGCGGGGGGTGGCCTGCCGTAGCCGGCAGGCCGGGGCTGACTTCAGGCGGCTTCTTGGTGGCGGCCGGCGAGGAGGATGGATGCGTGCAGGCGGCTCATGCCGTCGTTGGCGGCACCCTTGCCGTGGCTGGTGATCAGGTTCCAGACCATGTCGTCGTCCATGCGGAAACGGCACAGCAGCGTGCTGCCGCCAGCGATCTTCATCATCTGTGCCGGCGTCAGCGTGCCGATCAACGCAGCGGTCTCTTCCGTCACGCCCAAGCGGTACAGGGCTTGTTCGCGGTCGGTGCGGATCAGGCTCTGGGCCAACATCAGGTACGACAGGTTGGCTTCGCGGATTTCGGCAAGGATCTGTTCGGGGGTCATGGGGTGTGTGCTCCAGCGGTGTCGGGGTGGGGAAGGTATTGAACGGCGCGTTGGAGTGAACTGTAGGCAGGTGAAAAGGGCTCGGCGATCAGGCCATCTCCGTCGCTTCAGTCGCGTGTCTTCTACGCCGCGTGTCAGGCAACTTCCTACACGGGCCGCGCGGCGTGACAAGCGTCACGGCGCGGCCGGTAGCTGCGCCGCTACTGCGGCAGTTCGAGCGTGACCCGCGTGCCCACGCCACGCTGGCTGGCGATGACGAGGTTGCCGCCCATGGCTTGCGCCAGGGCCCGCGCGATCACCAGGCCCAGGCCGCTGCCGGCGTCCACCCCGGGCAGGCGGCCCAGGCGCTCGAAGGGCTGGAACAGCTTCTCCACCTGCGCCGGCTCGAGGCCTTCACCGCTGTCCTCGACATGCAGCGCGACCTTTGCCTGAGCCCCTTCGCCCACCAACTCGGCGTGGATGCGCACCGACCCAGCCGGCCGGTTGAAGCGGATGGCGTTGCTGCACAGGTTGACGAGAACCTGGCGCAGTGCCGCCGCGTCGCAGGTGGCGCACAGCGCGGGGTCGACCTCGTTGCTCGCCACCACCGCCTTCTCGGCGACCAGCGGCGTCAGCAGGCCCAGGGTTTCGGCCACGGCGGCGTGCAGCGTCACCGCGCGCGGCGCCACCGCCGGGCGCTGGGTGGCCACGGCGCGCAGTTGCAGCGCGTCCTCGACGAGCGTCAGCAGTTGCCGCCCCGCGTCGTCGACCAGCGCCAGGTAGTCGGCACGCAGCGGCCGGCCCTGGGCCTGCGCCATGCGCATCAACTGCGTAAAGCCGATCACCGCGTTCAGCGGCGTACGCAACTCGTGGCTCATGCGCGACAGCAGGTCGGCCTGCGCCTGCGCCAGCTGGATCGTGGTGGCCGCCGCCTGGGCCTGGGCCTCGGCCTGCTTGCGCCAGCTGATGTCCATGTGGGTGCCGACCAGCCGCAGCGGCGTACCGTCCGGCGCCCGCTCGACCACCTTGGCGCGAGCCAGCACCCAGACCCAGTGGCCGTCACGGTGGCGCACGCGGTACTCGCACTCGCAGCGTTCGGTCTTGCCGGCCAGGTAAGCGGCACGCGCCGCCAGGCGGTGGGCGCGGTCGTCGCGGTGAATCAGCTCATCGAAGCGGGCCATGTCGATCGGCGGATCGGTCGGGCCCCAACCGAGGATGGCGCCCATGCGCGGGTCGAACGCGCCGACCTGTCCGGTGGTCAGATCCGCATCCCATTGGGCCAGCTCCGCGCATTCCATGGCCAGCGCCAGCCGCTGCGCGTAGTCGTTGCGCAGGCGCTGGGTGCGCCGCGCTTCGCCGACGGCACGGCCCAGGCCGACGATGGCCAGCGGCGCCCCGTCGGCTTCACGCAGCACCTGTTTGACGAGTTCGAAGGTCTCGCTGCGGCCATCAGGCAGCAGCATGTCTTCTTCGCGTTTGAGCGCCTGGCCCGCGGGCAATCCGAGCGCGAGGGCGTCGCTGGCGATGAACGCGGCAGCGCTGGCGGCATCCGTCAGTTCGGCATCGGCCAGCCCACGGATGCCCTCGCGCGTGCGGCCGAAATGCCGCGCGAAGGCCTCGTTGGCGTCGAGATAACGCCCGTCCGGCCCCTTGAGCCAGGCGTAATCGGGCAGTGCGCCGATCAGCCCCCGCCAGAGCAGGAAATCGGCGTCTGCATGCCTTCGGCCAGGCACCGGCCCCTCTGATTCCACAACCCACTCCCTGGGCCGTGAGCGCTGCGGGTGGCGCGCTGGCAGCACGCTTGCGAACCCGCGGCCACGGCCTTCTTGTTCGTGGGCCGGTTTATGCCACAGCCGCCGCCTGGGCAGCGCAGCCCGAACGGGGGATGGCGCGCAGCCATACGTCGGATTGGCGAAGAAACTCCGCCCCCGCCGCCGTCAGTTCAGGCTGTACTGCAGATTGACGAAAAAAGAGCGCCCGCGTGGATCGCCGTAGGTCGAGTCCCAGGTGACCTGGAAGTAGCGCGATTGGTTGGTGAACGGCGGCGCGGTGTCCAGCAGGTTGAGGACGCCGCCACGCAGGCGCAGGCTCTTCGAGAAGCGCCAGCTGCCGCTCAGGTCCCACAGCGAATAGGCCTTGACGTCGCGGTTGTTCCACTCCGGCGCCGCCAGACCTTCGACGTTCTGGTCGCGGTAACCCGACAGGTAGGTGTTGGTCAGGGTCAGGCCGAAGGGGCCGTTGTCCCAGTCGGCGTTGATCTTGTGACGCCAGCGCTGCACGGCCTTGTCGTCGCGGAAGCGGCCGAGGCCGTCGACAAGCGGCGAACGCGGGTCGGTCGAGAATTTGTACTCGGTGACCAGCGTGCCGGCCACCGCGGCGCCGAAGCGGCCATACGGGCCACTGTCGCCGCTCCAGCGGAGCGCCACGTCGACGCCGGAGGTGTTGAGCTTGCCGCGGTTCTCCTTCTTGACGGTGATGAAGTCGATGAAGCCGTCGGAAAAGCGCCGCACGATGGCCGGGTCGTTGTAATAGACGGGGTTGCTGAAGATCGTCTCTTCGCCGATATCGGAAATGATGTCGGACTTGCGGATGGTCCAGTAGTCGACACTGGCGCTCCAGTTGCGCGAGGGTTCGAACACCGCGCCGAGGCTGAACTGCTTGGACGTCTCCGGCTTCAGTTCGGGGTTGGAGAAGCGGTCGACCGGCGGCTGACCGATCTCGCCCGAAACCGGATCGCGCACGAAGCTGGCGGTGATGCCGGCGCGCACCGGGCGAAACATCTCGGAGATCGATGGCGCGCGAAAGCCGGTGCCGTACGAGGCACGGGCCAACACCGTGCGGTCAGGGCGGAAGCTGATGCCGAGCTTCGGGTTGGTGCTGTCCAGTTTCGGCGACGTGCGGTTGGTGGCGGCGTCGTAGACACCGTCGTAGCGATCGTGGCGGATCGCGAACTGCGCTTCCCACTGTTTCGTGACCGGCGCGACCAATTCGGCGTAGGCGCCGGTGACGTCGCGGGTGTGGCGGGTGTCGGCCAGCAAGGCCCCGGAGCTCGAGCGGTCGCCGATCACGTCGTTGCTCTTCAGCACGTCGGTGGCGCGGAACTCGGTCTTCTCGTTGCGCCGTTCGGCACCGATGGCCAGCATCATGTCGCCGCCATCCAGCTTGGCCAGCGCACGCGTGAGTTTGCCGTCGACGATGGTCGCGCTGCCCTCGGCGAGGCGTGCCGCACCGCTCAGCTGGATCGAGTCGATGAAGGCCTTGCCCTCGGCTGTCGGCAGCACGAACGGGTTGTAGCTTCGGTTGGCGATGCCGGCACGCAGGCGCGTATTGGAAACCCAGCCGGAAAGGTTCTCGTCGGTGGCCTTGTTCACGCTGCGGTTGACCGCGGCGTCGTAGTCCCAGCCGGCGACCGTGCCCGTGGCGCCCAGCACCACACGCGTGGCCTCGCTTTCGACCCGGCTCGTGCGCTTGCCCGCGTCCGCCAGGCGGAAGCGGAAGGCCACCGGCGTGGTGATGCCGGTGACCGCCTGCAGCGAAGGTGGCAGCGGGATGCCGACGCTGGTGGCGATGTTGCCCGAGGTGGCCGGCGACGCGGCGTAGTCGGTCTCGGTGCGGCTGAACAGCGCTTCGACGAAGACCTGGTGCAGGTCGGCGACCTGGAAGGTGGCGCGGCCGATGACGTTGGCCTTCTCGGACTTCGGATAGATCTCGGTGTCGCCCATGTAGTTGAAGGCGCAGCCCTCGCGGCCGCCGAGCGAGGTCGGTGCGACCGAGTTGGGGTTGACGCCGCCGGTGCACGACGATTTGGCGAAGTTCACGCGCCGCGCCGAACTGCCGGGCACCAACGGTTGCCAGATCCCGTTCGGACCGCTGCCCTTCAACGCCGTGTTCGGGTTGGCCAGCACGAAGTTGTTGAGGGCAGTGAGTTGCGCAGCGGTCAGGTCGACGTTGGCCGGGAACGGGTTGCTCGACAACTGCGGCGCCAGCCGGCCCGGCAGGTCGTATTCCAGGATGAAGTCGCGCTGGTTGGAATTCAGCCGGTCGAGCTTCTGCAGGTCGATGGCAGCGAAGACGTTGAAACGGTCCTTGGCCAGGTCGCCGAAGCCGGCCGAGGCGTTGACGGCCTTCTTGCCGGCGCCGCCTTCCTGCGTGCCGAGCACGTAGACGCCGATATCGACGCCCTGGTAGTCCTTGCGCGTGATGAAGTTGATGACCCCGCCCATCGCGTCGGTTCCGTAGATCGCCGAGGCCCCGTCCTTAAGCACTTCGACGCGCTGGATCGCGCCGGCGGGAATGTTGTTCAGGTCCACGCCGGCGTTGTCGCCGGGGCTCGCAAAGTTGGCCAACCGGCGGCCGTTGAGCAGCACCAGCGTGCTCGACACACCCAGGCCGCGCAGGTTGGCGCCATTGAAGCCGCGCTGCGCGCCGGACTGGTCGCTGATGCTGGCACCGTCGGTCAGCCCGCCGACGTTGGAGGTGAGCTTCTGCAGCAGTTCGGCAGCCGTGGTGACGCCGATCTTCTCGATGTCCTCGCGCCGGATCGTCTCCACCGGCAGTACGGACTCACCATCGATTCGCTTGATGCTGGAACCGGTGATCTCGATGCGCTCCTGCGCCGTGGCGGTAAGGGCCAGAGTGGCCAGGGTGGCCAGCACGGCCGCGGCGAGCGGCTTGAGGGATAGGGTCTTTGAGCGCATGGAGGCGTTTTCCTTGGGTGGGGACCTGGGCTGGCGGCGGACTCTAGGGAGCACCCCCGCCGTTGCCCAGGGGGCCAACACGCGCCGGTCGCGGTTTGGCAAGTCGGCGTCGCTGGCGGGCAAGTTGCGCCACCCGGCCGGCGCCGCTTCGGTGCCAAGATCACGCCGACCATGACCTTGCCGACCATGACCTTGCGCCTGGCCCTGCTCGCCCTGCTGCTGCTCCAGGCCACCGCCGGCACCGCTGTTTGGGCCCAAGGCTCGGTGGTCGCCGCCGGCAGCGCGGTGCGCGAGGACAACCACGCGGTGTGGAGCCGTGTCGTCGAACTGGCCGGCGGCCAGGGCTCGCGCTTCGTGGTCTTCACCGCGTCGTCAGGCGCGCCGGATCTAGCCGCCGAGGCGATCGGCAAGGCGCTGCGCGCGCATGGCGCGGTGTCCGAGCACATGCGCATCGGGCCGGTGTACGCCAAGGCCGAGGGCCAGGATCTGGCAGCCGCCGTGCGCGACCCGAAATGGACCGCGCTGGTCAACGCCGCCACCGGCGTCTACTTCAGCGGCGGCGACCAACGCCTGTTGCTCGATCTGCTGATGCCGGGCGGTACCGACACGCCGCTCATGCTGGCCGTTCGGGCCGTGTTCGCGCGCGGTGGCGTGGTCGGCGGTGAGAGCGCCGGCTGCGCGGTGATGAGCGACCCGGCGTTCCGCGAACTGCCGCAGCCGATCCTGGCCTTGAAGGCCACCGCCGCGCAGCTGGCCGCAGGCGACGCCATCGGCAAGGGCTTCGGTTTCCTGCCGCCCGGCGTGATGGTCGACCAGCACTTCCTGTCGCGCGGCCGCATCGGGCGGCTGATCCCGGCGATGCGGGCGCTGAAGCAGCCACTCGGGCTGGGTGTGGAAGACGGCACCGCGGCCGTCGTGCGCGGCAACACGGTGGAGGTCCTGGGCGTCAAGGGCGTGGTCGTCGTCGACATGGGCGCCGCCGAAAGCGACGCCGTGCCGGGCGCGTTCAACGTGCGCGGCGTGAAGCTCAGCTACCTCGATCGCGGCGACCGCTTCGACCTCGCCACACGCACCGTCACACCCGCTGCGAACAAGGCCGCACGCGAAATCAATCCGAACACACCGGGCTTCGTCGGCCGCTTCGACCGTGCGCCGTTCGCAGCCGACATCCTGGCCCGCGAGCAGCTGCTGACGACCATGGCGCTGCTGGTCGATGGCGACGAACGCAGCGCGCTCGGTCTGGCGTTTGCGGCCACGCCGCTGAAGCGCGACCCCGCGCCCGATCTGGCCTTCGAGTGGCGCTTCACGGTCGGCCCCCACACCCGTGGCTGGAGCAGCCCGGCCAGTGGCGGCGACTACACGCTGGCGGGCATCGAGCTCGAGATCCGCCCAGTCAGAATGCGGCTGCCGCTCTACGGCCCGTGGCAAGGTGCCGCGGTGCCTGCCGGTGCAGGAGCCAGCCGACCATGACAGCGAACCCGTTCCGCCGTGCCGTTGCCGCAGGGGCCCTGTGCGCAGCGCTCGCCGCCGCGCTTGTCGCCACGCCCTTGGCCACGAACGCGCAGGCACCCGCCCCGTTGCGCATCGGTGTCGAGGCCGGCTACCCGCCTTTCAGTTCGTTGGCGCCAGACGGCAAGGTCGTCGGCTTCGACATCGATATCGCCAACGCCATCTGCGCCTCGTTGAAGACCACCTGCGCCTTCGTTCAGACCGAGTTCGACGCGATGATCCCGGCGCTGAGGGCGAAGAAGTTCGACGCCATCGTCGCATCGATGTCGTCCACCGCCGAGCGGCGCAAGGCGGTCGACTTCAGCGACGTGTACTACGAGTCCGTGGCCCGCTTCGTCGGCCGTACCGACGGCACTTTCGAGATCACCCCGGCCGGCCTGAAGGGCAAGAAGATCGGCGTCCAGCGCACCACGATCCATGAGCGATTCGTGGTGGCCAGCTTCCCCGCCAGCCAGATCGTGCGCTACGCCAAACAGGACGAAGTGTTCCTCGACCTGATGGCCGGCCGCATCGACGGCACGGTGGTCGACAACATCGCCGCCAGCGAAGGCTTCCTGAAGACGCCGTCGGGCAAGGGCTACGCCTTCCGTGGCCCGTCGTGGAACGACCCGAAGTTCTTCGGCGACGGACCGGGCATCGCCGTGCGCAGGGGCGAGGCGGAATTGCTCGGCCGCATCAACAAGGGGCTGGCAACGATCCTGGCCGACGGCACGTACCAGAAGATCCAGTCGAAGTATTTCGACTTCGACGTCGCTCCGCCCAAGAAGAAGTGACGGCCCGGCAGCGCCACGGCTTCTTGCTGCTGCCGGGCTTTTCGCCGCTGGCGCTGGGCGGCGCGCTGGATGCGCTGGCTGCAGCGAACGAGGTGCTGGACGAGGCGTTGTACGAGAGCGTGGTCCTTTCGCTGGACGGCCGGCCCGTGCGGGCCGGCAGTGGCGTGACCCTGCACGCGGCGCACGGCGTGTGGGCCGCAGCGGCACCCCCCTTCGACGCCGTGTTCGTCGTCAGTGACCTGCCGTTGCCCGAACCCCGGCGCGACGACCACGCCCTGCTGCACGGCTGGCTGCGCGAACGCGCCGCGGCGGGGCAGTTGCTCGGCGGCATCGGCACCGGTGCCGCCGTGCTGGCGCAGGCCGGCGTGCTCAACGGCCACCGGGCCACCCTGCATTGGTCGATGGCCGCGCAGCTGGCGGACGCGCATGCGCAGGTCGTCGTGTCGAGCAACGTGTACGAGATCGACCGCGGGCGGCTGTCGTGCGCCGGCGGTACGGCCAGCCTGGATCTGCTGATTGCGTGGCTGGGTCAGCAACACGGCGAGCGGATCGCGCAGGAACTCACCGCGCACTTCGGGCTTGAGCGGCTGCGCGCGCGCGACGAGCGCCAGCGCGCGCCGGCCTCTGCACGCGCCGGCATGGGCAGCGCCAAGCTGGCCGAAGCGGTGGCGCTGATGGAAGCCAATCTGGGCGAGCCGCTGCCCACCGAAGACATCGCCCGGCTGGTCGGCGTGTCGCGCCGCCAGCTCGAACGGCTGTTCAAGCAGCACCTGGACGAGTTGCCCAGCCGCTACTACGCCGAGTTGCGGCTGGCGCGAGCGAAGCGTCTGCTGCAGCAGACCAGCCAGTCGATCCTGCAGGTCGGTCTCGGCTGCGGCTTCGCGTCGGGCTCGCATTTCAGCAACGCTTACCGGACCCGGTTCGGTCATACCCCGCGCGACGAGCGCAGCCAGCGCGCGGCTGCCTGGCGCGGGCAGAAGGAGGAGAACACCCCATGAATCCCGAACGTTTCCTGTTCCGCGCCGCAGGGCCCGGGGACCTCGACGCCTTCGAGCGCATCGCCAATGCCAGCGAGATCGGCATCACGACATTGCCGGCCGACCGCGCGGTGCTGGCGACCAAGCTCGCACGCTCGGCGCAGGCCTTCGCATCGGTTGACGACAGCAGCGGCGAGGAGATCTACCTCTTCGTGCTCGAAGACCTCGAAGCACCCGGTGGCCCCCGCGTGGTCGGAACCAGTGGCATCGCGGCCAGCGCCGGTTTCGCCGATCGTTTCTACAGCTACCGCAACGAGATGGTCGTGCACCACAGCGCCGAGCTCGACGCCAGCAACCGGATCCATACGCTGCACCTGTGCCACGACCTGACCGGCTACACGCTGCTGACGTCGTTCTTCATCGAGCCGGCCTACGCCGACACGCTCGCGCCGCAACTGCTGTCACGCGCACGGCTGCTGTTCATCAAGGAATTCGAAGACCGCTTCTCCGACCGCATTGCCGCAGAAAGCCCCGGGCTGGCCGACGACACCGGGCGCTGCCCGTTCTGGGACGCGGTGGGCCGGCGCTTCTTCGACATGGACTACCCGCAGGTCGAACGCATCACCGGCGGCCGCAGCAAGGCCTTCATCGCCGAGTTGATGCCGCACAGCCCGATCTACGTGCCGCTGCTGGGCGAAGCCGCGCAGTGGGCGATCGGGCAGTTGCACCCGGTGGGCGAGCTGCCGTTCTCGATCCTCATCGATGAAGGGTTCGACACCGAAACCTATGTCGACATCTTCGACGGCGGGCCGACGGTTGAGGCGCGGGTGGCCATGCTCAAGAGTGTGCAGCGGTCGCGGACGGCCGACGCGGTGGCCGACGTGGTGGCCGACTCCGCGCCGGCGACGGGCCCGTGGCACGTGGTCGCCGGCACCCGGCGCGCGGGCTTCACAGCGGTGCTGCGCCGGGCTGCTGCGGGGGCATCGACGGTGGCACTCGACAGCGCCACCGCCTCACGGCTGCCCGGCACGGTACGGATGGCCGAACTCGGCGCAGGTGCCGCATGATCACCACGCTCACCGCCACCAACGACCCCGGCGAGTGGCGCCTGGGTGCCGCACCGCACGAGGGCGCAGCGCCGCTGGCCACGCTGACGCTGCGCAGTGCGATCGGCCTTCGCCAGCCGCGGGTCTGGTACCACGTCGGCTGCACCGTTCATGCGGCCCGCGAGTTGAATCTGTTCCACCGCCAGCGCACGCTGCTGCTGGGTCACGACCACACCGGAGCCAGCGAGCTGGCCGAGATCGACTGGGTGCGCGCCGAGGTACCGTTGGCCACCCAGGCCACGGCCCTGCATGCGCTGGTCAGGGCCGCGCTGGCGCACATCGCGACGCGGCGCGGCGACTACGCCGACCGGCTGATCGTCGAACTGCCGGGCCTGCGCGACAGCGCCGGCCAGTCGCCCTTCTGGGCCGGGCTGGGCCGCCATTTCTACGCCGGTGACCCGCGCGACGCGGCAGCGCTTCACGGCCCCGGCTGGCGCACCCTGGTCGCCGCGTTGCTGCCACGGCAGCCGATCTACGCCTCGTTCCTGCCCGAAGCGGCGCAGGCCGCCATCGGCCAGGTGCACCCGCAGGCACTGGTGCTGCGCGAGGTGCTCGAGGACTTCGGCCTGCGCTACTCGAACCACGTCAATGTCGAGGACGCCGGGCCGCTGCTCGACGCACGCATCGACGATCTGCCCGGTGCCGGACGCTAGCCGACCTTCTTGACGTAGGCGCTGCACCAGCCCTTGGCAGCCACGGCGCGGCCGGCAAAGATGGGGCAGGGCCCGGTGGCATCACCGGCCTTGCCCGTGTAGAGCGAGCAGTTGCTGCAAGCCTGGCCGGCGACGTAGTTCTTGAACTTCGCGGTGTCGGCGCGGCTCGCATCGGACACGTAACCCAGACTGACCGCCGTGGGGTCGCTTTCGGTGACCGGGCCGGTAGCCGCAGCAGGCGCTGCCGCGGGGGCCGCAGTCGTGGGTGCGGGCGCGGGCGAAGCCGGCGCTGCGGCGGGTTCGGGTGCCGGCGCCGGTGCCGGCGGTGGGGGCGAGGCCACGGGCGCGGCAGCAGGTGCCGGCGCCTTTTCGGAACAGGCAGCCAGCCAGACGGCACCCGCCAAGGGGAGGATCTGGATGAAGTGACGGCGTTGAGTCATGGTGGTGTCTCCTTGCGGGTTGGGCTGGGATGGATGGGATGGACGGGACGGGTAAGCACCCGGTGCGCTTGAATCCGCTTTAAGCGCGCTCGATGCGGGCGTAAGCAGAGTGGTTATGGATCGACTCGAAGTTTTCCACGTCCACCCGGTAGCGCCCGACCCGCGCATCGCCGTTCAGCCGCAGGGCCACGTCGCGCACCAGGTCTTCGACGAACTTGGGGTTCTCGTAGGCACGTTCGGTGACCCACTTCTCGTCGGGCCGTTTCAGCATCGGCCAGATCTCGCTGCTGGCTTCTTCTTCGGCAAAACGCACGAGCTGGTGCCACTCCACCGGCGCCAGCAGCTCGACGCGGATCGTCACCAGCGAGCGCTGGTTGTGCGCGCCGTAGTCGGAAATTTCCTTCGAGCAGGGGCACAGGCTCTTCACCGGCACGGCCACTTCGGCGTGCACGCGGGTGACCCCGCCACGCGTCTCGGCGATCCAGCGGCCCTGGTAGTCGAGCAGGCTGGCGATGCCCGAGACCGGCGCGCGCTTGCGGATGAAGAAGCTGAACGCGGCTTCGATGCGGCCTTCGTCGGCCCCCAACTTCTCGAGCATCGCGGCGTGGCGTTCACGCAGCGTGGCGGCGTCCAGCACCACGCCTTCGGTCTGCAACGCATCCAGCCACGCGATGAAGCGCGACATGTGGGTGCCCTTCTTCTCGGCTGGCAACGCCACGTCCAGCGCCCACAGCGCGGCGGTGGACTGAACCGCACCGGCCACGCGCAGCGCCAGCGGGTAGCGCACGTCCTTGACGCCGACGCGCTGAATCACCAGATGGCGCTCGTCGCGCGCGCTCTGGGTATCTGGCATGTTCCGCCGGATGTGCAGGTCGGCCGGCAGGGTGAAGGGGGTCTTGGGATGGTTCATGGACGCCGAAGCATCGCAGGCTTTGAGTGCCGTGAGGGTCGCGGGGTTGACACGAGGCGTTCGAATGCGCTGAAGCCCGGGCGCGCCGTTCAGGCGTTCACCGCCGCCAATGCCGGGCGCGCGCCGAAACGCTGGCGGATCGACTTCTCGATGCCGGCCGCATCCAGCCCGTACATCGCCATCAGCTTCGCCGGATCGCCATGTTCGGTGAAGACGTCCGGCAGGCCCAGCACCAGCGCCGGTTTCGCAAGCCCCGCTGCGGCGATGCATTCCAGCACCGCACTGCCCGCGCCGCCCATCGAGCAGCCTTCTTCGACAGTGACGATGGCGTCGTGTGAGCGCGCCAGCTCGATCACCAGTTTCTGATCCAGCGGCTTGATGAAGCGCATGTCGGCCACCGTCGCGTCGAAGGCTTCTGCAGCGGCCAGGGCCGGGTGCAGCAACGTGCCGAAGGCCAGGATGGCGATGCGGTTGGAGCCGCGCGTGGCACCGGTGCGCCGCACTACGCCCTGGCCCCAGGGCCAGACGGTGAAGGCCGGATCGATCACCGCGCCGCAACCCTTGCCCCGCGGGTAGCGCACCGCAACCGGGTGGTTCTGACGGTAGGCCGTGGTCAGTGCTTGCCGGCATTCGTTTTCATCGCTCGGCGCCAACAGGCTCAGGTTGGGCACGCAGCGGATGTAGGCAATGTCGTAAGCACCGGCGTGCGTAGGACCGTCGGCGCCGACGATGCCGGCGCGGTCGAGTGCAAACACCACCGGCAGGTTCTGGATCGCCACGTCGTGGATCAACTGGTCGTAGCCGCGCTGCAAGAACGTGCTGTAGATCGCCAGCACCGGCTTCAGGCCCTCGCAGGCCAGGCCTGCGGCAAAAGTCACCGCATGCTGCTCGGCAATGCCCACATCGTGATAGCGCTTGGGGAAGCGCTTGTGGAACTCGACCATGCCGGAGCCTTCGCGCATCGCAGGCGTGATGCCGACCAGCTTGTCGTCGGCCGCCGCCATGTCGCACAGCCATTGGCTAAAGACCTGGGTGAAGGTCGGCGTGCCACCCTGCTTGGCCGGCGCAAAACCTTCGTCGACGTTGAATTTGGCCGAAGCCGCGTGGTACAGGACCGGGTCGGCCTCGGCCAGCTTGTAGCCGTAGCCCTTCTTGGTGACGACGTGCAGGAACTGCGCGCCCTTCTTGCCGCGCAGGTTTTCCAGCGTCGGGATCAGCGCGTCGAGGTCGTGGCCGTCGATCGGGCCGACGTAGTTGAGGCCGAACTCCTCGAAGATCGTGCCCGGCACGACCATGCCCTTGGCGTGTTCCTCGAATCGCCGCGCCAGCTCGAACAACGGCGGCGCGTTCTTCAAGACCGCCTTCGCCCCTTCACGTGCCGCACCGTAGAAGTTGCCGCTCATCAAGCGCGCCAGGTACTTGTTCAAGGCGCCGACGGGCGGGCTGATCGACATGTCGTTGTCGTTCAGCACCACCAGCAGGTCGGCGTGGACGCCACCGTGGCTGACCCCCGCGTTGTTCATCGCCTCGAAGGCCATGCCGGCGCTCATCGCACCGTCGCCAATGATGGCCACGGCCCTGCGGTCCTCGCCTTTCAGCTTGGCGGCCAGCGCCATGCCGAGCGCGGCGCTGATGCTGGTCGAGCTGTGAGCCGTGCCGAAGCTGTCGTACTCGCTTTCGACGCGGCGCGGAAAGCCGGCCACGCCACCGATCTGGCGCAGCGTGTGCATGCGGTCGCGCCGGCCGGTCAACACCTTGTGCGGATAGGTCTGGTGGCCCACGTCCCACACCAGCCGGTCGTGCGGGGTATTGAAGACGTAGTGCAACGCGATGGTCAGCTCCACCGTGCCGAGGTTGCTGCCGAGGTGGCCGTTGCCGGTCTGGCTGACGGTGTGCAGCACGAAGGCGCGCAGCTCGGTGCACAGCGCCTTCAGCTCGTTGCGCGACAAGCGCTTCAGATCGGCCGGCGAGTTGATGCGGTCGAGCAGCGGATGGGTGTTGTTCGTTGTCATGTCAGCTTTCTCGCTCGACGATCTTGTCGGCCAGAACGGCCAGCGCCGCGGCGCGTTCGCCCAGGCCGCTCAGTGCCAGCGCAGCATGGGCCTGGCGGCGCAGTTCGCCTGAATGCCGGCGCGCAGCATCGAGCCCCAGCACCGAGACATAGGTCGGTTTGTTGTGGTCCAGATCCTTGCCCGCGGTCTTGCCCAGGGTTTCGGCGTCCTGCGTGACGTCGAGGATGTCGTCGACGACCTGGAACGCAAGGCCGAGTGCCGCGCCATAGTCCGACAACGCAGCCCAGGTCGGCGCATCGGGCTGGCCGCAGGCGGCACCCATCAGCACGCTGGCTTGCAGCAGCGCACCGGTCTTGCGGCGGTGCATGTCACGCAACGCGGTCTCGTCGAGCGGGCGGCCGATGCTGGCCAGGTCGATCGCCTGACCACCGGCCATGCCGGCGTGGCCGGCGGAGCGCGCCAGCAGAGCGGTCAAGCGCGCTTGCAGCGAAGGCGCGACACCGCTGTCGGGCGTCAGCACCTCGAACGCCAGGGCCTGCATCGCGTCGCCCGCGAGCATCGCCTGCGCCTGACCGAAGCGGACATGCACGGTGGGTTTGCCCCGCCGCAGAACGTCGTTGTCCATGCACGGCATGTCGTCGTGCACCAATGAATAGGCGTGGATCAGTTCGACAGCGACAGCCGCCCGCAGCGCCGCCGCCCTGTCGCCGTCGAGCGCTCGGGCTGCCGCCAGCACCAGCAGCGGGCGCAGCCGCTTGCCGCCGTCGAGCACGCCGTAGCGCATGGCCTCACCCAGGCCGGCGGGGGCGCCGGGCGGCACCCACGCATCCAGCGCAGCCTCGACATCGGCCAGTTGCTGCGCCGCCCAGGCGTCGAACTCGACTGGGCTCACGTCTGGACCCACGGCTTCAACTGCCCGTCCTCGAGCACCTTGACCTGGTCCTCGACGGCTTGCAGGCGACCGCGGCAGAAAGCCAGCAGATCGGCGCCGCGGCGGTACCCGTCGAGCAACTGGTCCAGCGGCAACTGCCCCGATTCCATCTGTTCGACCAGGCGGTCCAACTCGGCGAGTGCCAGTTCGTAGGTCGCGGGATCCTTGGGTGCAGCAGCGGTGCGGGGCATCTCGTGGGGAGGTGGAAAGCGGGGTTGATTCTAGGCGTGGCCGGGCTGTCGAACCCCATGCGTAGAATCTGGTCCCCTCGGCGCTCCCACCCACATCGCACCTGCGACCGTGGGGCCGATTCTCTGGGCCCGGCGGCATGTTGTTGCCGGTTCACAAGCCATCCGCGGGGCCACCGGATGGCGGGTCGATTGAAGATCGATGAGGATTTATCCCAACCATGTCTGACCTGAGCATCAGCCAGGCCGCGCTCGAGCGCAGCGACTCCCAACTCCCCGTTTCCAGCTACTTCGACCCGGACCTGTTCCGCCGCGAACAGCAGTGCGTCTTGCATCAAGGCCCGCAGTACCTGGGCCACGAACTCGCGGTGCCCGAGGTCGGCGACTACCTTGCGCTGGTGCAGGAAGGCGAGGGCCGCGCGCTGGTGCGCACCAAGGACGGCATCGAGCTCGTCAGCAACGTCTGCCGCCACCGGCAGGCGGTGATGCTGAAGGGGCGTGGGCAGACACAGTTGAACATCGTCTGCCCGCTGCACCGCTGGACCTACGACCTGCACGGCCGGCTGGTCGGTGCGCCGCACTTCCCGCAGGACCCTTGCCTGAACCTGCGCAACTACAAGCTGCAGGCCTGGAACGGGTTGCAGTTCGAACACAAGGGCGCGACCGGTGGACGCGACGCTCGCGCCGATCTCGCCAGGCTCGGCCCAACCGCCGAGCTGGACTTCAGCGGCCATGTCTTCGACCGCGCCCACGTCCACGAGTGCGCCTACAACTGGAAGACCTTCATCGAGGTCTACCTGGAGGACTACCACGTCGGCCCCTTTCACCCCGGCCTGGGCCAGTTCGTAGCCTGCGACGAGTTGCGCTGGGAGTTCGGCCGCCACCACTCGGTGCAGACGGTGGGCGTGGCCAACGAACTGGAGCGGCCGGGCTCGCCCGTGTACCGGCGCTGGCACGATGCGGTGCGCAAGTTCCGCGGTGGTGTCCCGCCGGCGCATGGCGCGATCTGGCTGACCTACTACCCGACCGTGATGGTCGAGTGGTACCCGCATGTGCTGGTGGTCAGCACGCTGTTCCCCAAGGGGCCACGGCACACGACGAACCTGGTCGAGTTCTACTACCCCGAAGAAATCGCTGCTTTCGAGCGCGAACTGGTCGACGCGCAGCAGGCCGCGTACCTGGAAACCTGCAAGGAAGACGACGAGATAGCCCTGCGCATGGACGCCGGCCGGCAGGCGCTGTTCGAGCGCGGCGACGACGAAGCCGGCCCGTACCAGAGCCCGATGGAAGACGGCATGCAGCATTTCCACGAGTGGTACCGGCGCGAGATGGGGCTGGGCCCCGGCCACGGCGTGCGTTGATCGGCGATGGCCTCGTTCACCACGCTCATCACGGCGGCCGAATTGAAGGCGTTGCTGGCCGCAGGACAGCGCTGCGTACTGCTGGATTGCGGCTTCGATCTGGGCGACCCCACGTTGGGTGAACGCGCCTATGCTGCCGGCCACCTGCCCGGCGCGCGCTACGCCCACCTGGAGCGCGACCTGAGTGGACCGAAGCGGGGCAGCGGTGCCGACTTTGCGGGCCGCCACCCACTGCCCGAGCGCGAAGCCTTCGCCGCCACCGCAGGCCGGCTCGGCGTGGTGCCGGGCGTTCAGGTCGTGGCCTACGACGCCCAAGGCGGGCCGTATGCCGCGCGCGCCTGGTGGCTGTTGCAGTGGCTGGGCCACGGTGCCGTCGCCGTGCTCGACGGTGGCCCGGCCGCGTGGAACGCGGCTGGCGGTGCGCTCGTCACCGACACGCCGTCGCCATCGACCGCAGCGCCCTACCCCGCTGGCCCGCCAGCGATGCCCACGGTGCAGGCCACCTCGTTGCTCGCCGAGTCGGCACGCTGGTTGGTTGTCGATGCGCGCGCCGGTGAACGTTTCCGCGGCGAGGTCGAGCCGCTCGACCCGGTCGCCGGGCACATCCCCGGCGCGGTCAACCGCTTCTTCAAGGACAACCTGCAAGAGGGCGGCCGCTTCAAGGCGGCGACCGAACTGCGCTCGGCTTTCGAAACCATCGCGGCAGGGTCCGGCCACGCGCCGCACGAGATGGTCCACCAATGCGGCTCGGGCGTCACCGCCTGCCATAACCTGCTGGCCATGGCCCACGCCGGGCTGCCCGGCACAGCGCTGTACCCCGGCTCGTGGAGCGAGTGGTGCGCTGACCCGGCGCGGCCCGTCGCCCGCGGTTGATACGCGTCAAACGCCGCACGGGCCTTCGGCGCACACTGTGGCGCCCACCCACCCACAAGCAGCCGCCATGTACCGCCGCATCCTGTTCCCGACCGATGGCTCCGACATCACCGCCAAGGCGCTGTCCACCGCGATTCAGCTGGCCAAGCTCACCGGCGCCACGATCGAGGTGCTGTCGGTGACGGAGCCGTTCCCGTACAGCGGCATCTCCGAGATCCAGCCGATCGCGCCGACCGAGTTCATGGATGCGCAGAAGCGCGTTGCCTCGGCCCGCGTGAAGGTGGCGCTGGATGCCGCCACCGCGGCAGGTGTGAATGGACGAGGCCACACCGTCGAGGCCTTGCACCCTTGGCAGGCGATCACCGAACAGGCCAAAGCGCTCGAATGCGATCTGGTCGTGATGGCCTCGCACGGCCGCCGCGGCATGAGCGCGCTGCTGCTCGGCAGCGAGACCCAAAAGGTGCTGACGCACGGTGAACTGCCCGTGCTGGTAGTGCGTTAGGTATCCGGCTGGGTCGTTGTCGCGCCACGCGGCTCAGTGGCCGTGCAACAACGCGCTGGCCGCCGTCACCAGCACCAGCCCGGCGCCCAGCCAAAGCACCTGCGACACGGTCTCGCGCCAAGCCAGCCGCTGCTGCATCTGGGGCAACAAGTCCGCCACCGCGATGTAGATGAAGCTGCTCGACGCCACCACCAACAGGTACGGCAGCAGCGGCTGCCAGGGCTCGACGAGGAAGTAGCCCGCCACGCCACCGGCAACCGCCGCCAGCCCCGACAGCACGTTGTAGAGCAGCGCCTTGCGGCGCGAGAAGCCGGCGTTCAGCAGCACGATGAAGTCGCCCGCTTCCTGCGGGATCTCGTGCGCAACGATGGCCAGCGCAGTGACCAGGCCCAGCGTCGGGTCGGCCAGGAAAGCGGCGGCAATGATCACGCCGTCGCAGAAGTTGTGGATGCCGTCGCCGACCAGCACGCTCAAGCCGCCGCGGCCGGCCTGCTGGGCGTCGAAGTGGTGGTGGTGATCGTGCCCGTCGCCTTCGTGGTGGTGGACGTGGCGGTACAGCTCGACCTTCTCCAACAGCCAGAAGAACAGCAGCCCGCCGAGCAGCGTGGTGAACAGCGCGCTGGGCGGCGCCGGGCCTTCGAAGGCTTCGGGCAGCACATGCAGCAGCGCCGTGCCCAGCAGCACGCCGGCGGAGAAGCTGACCAGGCCCTTGACGAGGCGGCCGAGCACGGCAACCGTCAGGCTGGCTGCGATCAGGACCGAAAGAATGCCGCCGGCTGCGGTGGCCAGAACGATGTAGAAAAGTGTCATGCGAGTGAACAGGCCGTGGCAATGAACCACGGCCCTTCCGGTCAGCGTACCAACCTTGTCAAGTGTCTACCCCTCGCCCGACGGGTACGCCGGTCGATCGCCCGGGGGGACAGGGCCGGCACGGCCGCGCCGCGGCCACTGCGTGACCGGTGGCGGCCCGGCGCTCGGCCCTCAAGCCACCCCGTTCGCCTTGAACCACGCCAGGCAGCGCTTCCAGCCGTCGTCGGCGGCTTCCTTGCGGTAGCTCGGCCTGTAGTCGGCGTGGAAGGCGTGCGGCGCGTCGGGGTAGATCACGAACTCGCTCTTCTTCGACGCCCCGTTCAATGCGCCCGAGGCAGCCAACGCCGCCTTCATCTTCTCGACCGTCTCCAGCGGGATGCCGCTGTCCTTCTCGCCGTACAGCCCGAGCACCGGGCCCGCCAATGCGCCGGCCACGTCGACCGGATGCTTCGGGTTCAGCGCCGACGTCTCACCCACCAGCCGCCCGTACCAGGCCACGCCGGCCTTCACGGCCGGGTTGTGCGCGCTGTACAGCCAGGTAATGCGGCCGCCCCAGCAGAAGCCGGTGATGCCGGTGCGCGCGGTGTCGGCGCCTTGTGCCTTGGCCCAGGCGACGGTCGCGTCGAGGTCCTTCATGACCTGTGCGTCCGGCACCTTGGAGATCACCTCGGCGATCAGCTTGCCCACCTCACCGTACGAGGTGGCGTCGCCCTGGCGCACGAACAGCTCCGGCGCAATCGCGAAGTAGCCGGCCTTGGCAAAACGCCGGGCCACGTCGGCGATGTACTCATGCACCCCGAAGATCTCGCTGATCACCAGCACCACCGGCGCGTTGGGCTTGCCGACCGGCGCTGCGCGGTAGGCCGGCATCTTGAAGTCGCCGATGGGAATGGTCACCTCGCCGACCAACAGGCCGGCGCTGTCGGTCTTGACCTCGGTCTGTGCCATCACCGGCAGCACCGCGGCGGCAAAGCCGGTGCCGACACCGGTGCGCACGAAGTCGCGGCGGCTGAATGCGTCGAACGCGCTCTGCGCGGGCACGAGGGTATCGAAGTCTTCTTTCAGCATCGGTGCGTTCCTGCGAAGGATCGGGGGCCTGAAACAGCCGCCGATTCTGACGGGCGCCGCCAAAGCGCGTTGGCACAATCGCCCGATGCAATCCAGAGCCAGCGCGATGGGCCCATTGGCCGCGGTAGACATGGGGTCCAACAGCTTCCGCCTGGAGATCGGCCAGCTGCAGCACGGCCGCTACCGCCGCATCGACTACCTGAAGGAAACCGTGCGCCTGGGCGCCGGCCTCGACAGCCACGGCCAGCTGACCGAAGAAGCCACCCAGCGCGGCCTGGCCTGCCTGCGCCGCTTTGCGGCGCGGCTGGCTGGCTTCGACGCGCAGCAGGTGCGCGCGGTGGCGACGCAGACGCTGCGCGAGGCACGCAACCGCAACGCGTTCCTGCTGCGCGCGCAGGATGCGCTGAGCTACCCGATCGAGGTCATCTCCGGCCGCGAAGAAGCCCGCCTGATCTATGCCGGCGTGACCCACATGCAGCCCAGCGACGAACCGCGGCTGGTGATCGACATCGGCGGCCGTTCGACCGAGTTGATCCTGGGCGCAGGACGCACGCCGCTGGTGGCGGAGAGCTTTCGCATCGGCTGCGTGAGCTTGTCGATGCGCTACTTCGAAGGCGGCCACATCACGCACGCCGCGTTCCGCGCCGCGCAGGTGGCGGCGGGGGCCGAGCTGGAAGAAGCGCTGCAACGCTTCGCCCCCGAACATTGGCGCCAGGCATTGGGCGCTTCGGGCACCGTTGGCGCGGTGTCGGGCATCCTGCAGGCCGCCGGTGTGACCGACGGCCGCATCACGCCAGCTGGTTTGCGCTGGTGTATCGAGCGCTGCATCGAGTTCGGCCACATCGACCGCCTTGAACTCCCCGGCCTGAAACCCGAAAGGCGGCAGATCCTGCCCGGCGGCCTGGCGATCCTGTACACCGTGGCGGCGCACTTCGATATCGACGCACTGTGGCCGGCCAAGGGCGCGCTTCGCCAAGGTGTGATCGTCGATCTGCACGAGCGCATCGAAGCCCAGCAACGGGCGCGGCCCGGCGACATGCGCGATGCGTCGGTGGAGGAGCTGCAACGCCGCTTCCAGGTCGAAACCTCGCAGGCCGACCGCATCGCCTCGGTCGCGCTGGCGTTGTTCGACATGGCGCAACCCGATGCCGACCCCGAAATGCGGCGCGAACTGTCATGGGCCTGCGCACTGCACGAAGCGGGCTTGATGCTCTCGCACCACGACCACCATCGCCACAGCGCGTACATCCTCGCGCATGTCGACGCGCCGGGCTTTTCGCAGAGCCAGCAGCGGCGTATCGGCGACCTGGTGCTGGCGCAGCGCGGCGGCCTGCGCAAGATCGAGGCCCAACTCGCCAGCGAAGCGTTCGCGTGGCAGGTGCTGTGCTTGCGGCTGGCCGTCATCAAGTGCCATGCGCGCGGCGAGGTCACGGCAACAGCGCTGACGCTGCGCGGGCGTGGCCGCGATGCGGGCTTGAGTTTTCGCAGCGACTGGGCCGAAGCCAACCCGCGCACGATGTTCCTGCTGCAAGAAGAGGCCGAGACCTGGGCCCGCAGCGGGCCACTCAGGCTGGCCTTGCCGGCCTGAGGACGCTTACAGCAGGTCCGGCGACACCACGGCGTGCAGCACGACCTGCACGCGGTCTTCGCGCTCGCGCCCGCGCAACCACCACACGCCGCCCTTGCGCACCGACCAGGCCTGGGCCTGGCCCGACAGCAGGTAGGCAGCGGCCAGGCCCAGCGTCGGCTGGTGGCCGACCACCAGAACCGGCTCGCGTGAATCGGGCCAGCGTGTCGCCATCAGCAGCGCTTCGACGGTCTCGGTCGGCGCGAGCGCGGGCACCGTCTTGAACTTGCGGTCCAGGGCGGCGGCCGTCTGCTGCGCGCGCCGCGCCGGGCTGACCAGCACCTTCGCGCTGGCCGGCAGCTGCCGCCCGAGCCAGGCCGCCATGCGCTGCGCCTGCCGTTCGCCTTTGGGGGTGAGCGCGCGGTCCAGGTCGTCCTGCACCTCGCGCATCTCGAAGGCCTCGGCGTGGCGCCAGAGGATCAGGTCCATCACGAGTAGCGTCGAATCAGCGCCTGCTGCGCACTGGGCAGCTGGCCGACCTTGCCGCTCGCACCGTGGTCGGCGATGCGCTTGTAACGGCCTTCGCCGTCGAGCAGCCAGGCGTCGCGACGGTCGTGCAGGTACGGCACCAGCGCCTCGTCGATGACGCGCTGGCGCAGCAGCGGGTCACGCACCGGCCAGGCCACTTCAATGCGGCGGAACATGTTGCGGCTCATCCAGTCGGCGCTGCTGAGGTACAGCGCTTCTTCAGCTTCATCCTCGCCCCAGCGGAAGTACATCACCCGCGTGTGTTCGAGAAAGCGCCCGACGACCGAACGCACGCGGATGTGCGGCGTCAGCCCCGGCCGGCCCGGCGGCAGCATGCAGGCGCCGCGCACGATGAGGTCGATCGACGCGCCGGCCTGCGCCGCCGCGGCCAGCGCCTGGATCAGCGCCGGATCGGTCAGCGCGTTGATCTTGGCGACGATGCGCGCAGGTAACCCGGCCCGCGCCGCTTCGGCCACCTGCTCGATGTGGCGCAGCATGCGCCGGTGCAGCACGAAGGGTGCGGTCAGCAGGTGTTGCGGCGCTTTCACCTTGGTTTGGCTGGCCAGTTGCAGGAACACCGCGTCGGCGTCGGCGGTGAGACCCGGGTCTGCGGTCAGGCAGCCCATGTCGGTGTACAGCCGCGCCGTGCGCGGGTTGTAATTGCCGGTGGACAGGTGGGCATAACGTCGTAACTTGGTGCCTTCGCGCCGCGTCACCAGCAGCAGCTTGGCGTGCGTCTTCAAGCCGACGATGCCGTAGACCACCTGTGCGCCGACCGCCTCCAGCCGCTCGGCCCAGTTGATATTGGCTTCTTCGTCGAAGCGCGCCTTCAGCTCGACGACCGCCAGCACTTCCTTGCCACGGCGTGCGCCTTCGATCAGCAGATCCATCAGCACGCTCTGCGCGCCGGTGCGGTAGATCGTCTGCTTGATCGCCAGCACGTCGGGGTCGTGCACCGCTTCGCGCAGGAACTGCACTACCGGCTCGAAGCTCTCGAAGGGGTGGTGCAGCAGCACGTCGCGCTGGCGCAGCTGGGTGAAGATCGGCTGGCCCGGCACCAGACTGTGTTTGGGCCACTTCGGCTCGAAAGGCGCGAAGCGCAAGGCCGGCGCTTCGGCGGCATCGATCAGCTGGTTCAACCGCACCAGATTGACCGGGCCGTTGACCCGGTAGAGCGCCACGTCGGGCAGGCTGAACTGTTCGAGCAGGAAGCGGCTCAGCGCCTCGGGGCACGAGCTGCTCACTTCCAGCCGGATGGCCAGGCCGAAGTGGCGCAGCGTGAGGCCGCTGCGCAGCGCCTGGCGCAGGTTGGTGAAGTCGTCTTCATCGACTTCGAGGTCCGAGTCGCGCGTCACGCGGAACTGGGAGAACGACTCGACCGTTCGGCCCGGGAACAGCTCGGCCAGGTGCGCCCGGATCACGCTGGTCAGCAGCACGAAGCCTTGTTCGCCCTTCTTGCAGAGTTCCTTCGGCAATCCGATGACACGCGGCAGCACCCGCGGCACCTTGACGATGGCGATCTGGTTGTCGCGCCCGAAAGCGTCGCGCCCACCCAGGCGCGCGATGAAGTTCAGGCTCTTGTTGGCAACCAGCGGAAATGGGTGGCTCGGGTCCAGGCTGACCGGCACAAGCAGCGGCCGCACTTGCGACTCGAAGAACTTCTGCACCCAGCCGCGCTGCGCCGCATTGCGTTCGCCGTGGTTGATGACGACGATGCCTTCGCGGGCCAGCGCAGGCATCACCTCGTCGTTGAAGACGGCGTATTGCTCGTCGATGATTTCGTGCGCGGCCAGCGCCACGGCCGCCAGGTCGGCCTGCGTGACGCCGCTTTCCGGCCGGCGCACGGCCTCGACGTAGTCGGCGACGCGGACCTCGAAGAACTCATCGATGTTGCTGCTGACGATCGTGATGTAGCGCAACCGTTCCAGCAGCGGCACATCGACGCGACTGGCCTGTGCCAGCACGCGGCGGTTGAACTGCAGGATCGAACGCTCGCGGTTGAGCAGCGGCACTTCGGCCGGTGGCAGAACAGCAGCGGGCGGTGCGGGTGGCGGCACAGTCTGGCCAAGCCGTACTTCTTGATTCATCCAGCGCAGTGTATGTACGCGGCGCGACGGCTCCGTGACAGTCGCAGCGGCGGCCCGGGGGCGGGGGCTGTTCGCGCGGGCAGTGGGCGGGGGCTCTGGCGGGCTACTTCAACGAATTGGCCAGGAAAGCCTGCAGCCGCTCGCTGCCCGGCCGCAGCAGCACCTGTTGGGGGTCGCCCTGCTCCACGATCTGCCCCTTGTGCAGGAAGACCACGTGGTTGCTGACCTCGCGCGCGAAGCTCATCTCGTGCGTCACGACGATCATCGTGCGGCCTTCTTCGGCCACGCTTCGCATCACGCGCAACACCTCGCCAACGAGCTCTGGGTCGAGCGCCGAAGTGGGCTCGTCGAACAGCATCACCTTCGGCTCCATCGCCAGGGCCCGGGCGATCGCCACGCGCTGCTGTTCACCGCCCGACAGGTGCGCCGGGTACGCGTCCTTGCGGTGGAAAACGCCCACGCGTTGCAGGTAGCGCTCGGCGCGTTCGACGGCCTCGGCGCGCGTCAATCCCAACACCTGCATCGGCGCTTCGGTGACGTTGTCCAGCGCCTTCATGTGCGCCCACAGGTTGAAGTGCTGGAACACCATGCTGACCTGTGTCCGCAGGCGCTGCAGTTGGGCCGGGTCCGCCGCTTTGAGTGCGCCACTCTGGTCGGGCACCAGCTGCAGCTCGTCACCCGCCAACACGATGCGACCGGCGTTCGGTGCTTCGAGCAGGTTCAGGCAGCGCAGGAAGGTGCTCTTGCCGGAGCCGCTGGAGCCGATCATCGAGATCACGTCGCCCTGGCGCGCGGCGACGCTCACGCCCTTCAGCACCTCGTTGTTGCCAAAGCGCTTGTGGATGCCTTCGGCTTGAAGAACGTCGGCTCCTCGTCCGCCGGGTACGTCGGCCGATCCCCCGACGGGATGCGGGCCGGCTTGAGAGCGGCCCGGCGCTCGGCCCGCAGTGGTTTGATCGTTCATCACGGGCTCAACAGCTTGCCGCTGCGCACGGCCGCGGTGCCGGCGATCTTGCCCAGGCGTTTGCCGGGCGTCGCCCAGCGGGTGGCGATGCGGGCGTAGAGCACGCCGCTGCCGCTGGCAAGGATGGGAGTCACTTCGCCGGTGTCGGCATCGGTGACGTCGGCGACGACCGCACCGGCTTCGATGTGAGCGCCCGGCTCGGCGTGGAAGACGACAACACCGGCGCGCGGCGCGACCACAGGCTCGCTGCCGGCCAACGGGGTTGGCTGGCAGCGCGGCGCCGGCAGCGCACGCGGCACGCCCGCGATCACGCCCCGGCGGCGCAGGAATTCGACGATCGCTTCGGCATCCGCCTTTGCGTCAACGTGGTTGGTGTCGGCCTCGCCGCGCAGCTCCACCGTTGCGCTGAAGCAGGCGGCCGGCAGTGCCGCGTCCGCGAAGCGCTCCTGCAACACCAGCCAAGGCCGGCTGCACGCTTCGTCGAACGGCGAGTCGCCCGACTCGGTGGCCAGAAGAACGGCCCGCGCGCCGAGCAGCGCGCCGAGCTCGATGGCCTGCCGCTCGTGTGGCGTCAACGCGTACAGGTGCATCACGGCCTGCGAATCGCAGTGCAGGTCGAGCACGGTGTCGCTGTCGATGGCCAGCCTGACGAGCTGGTGCTTCAGGTCCTGCACTGGCGTCAGCGCGCTGAGCCGGCCCGCGGCCATCAACAACGCTTCGCGGACCAGCTTGACATTGACGACGGCGTCACGGCCGAGCCGGCCTTGCAGCAGCCCGGCCGCGGCCTCACCCAGTTCCGGGTGCAGCCGGTTGAAGTTGATGCCGTCGCCGATGTCGAAACGGCCATGGTGCTGGCCGTGCAATTGCTGCATCAACCCGATCGGGTTGGCATACGGCACGAGCTGCACTTCGCCGATCACCTGGCCGGCGGCTTCGAGAGCAGCCAGTTGTTCGCGAAGGTACTTGGCGACCAGGATGCCAGGCACCTCGTCGGCATGCAGCGCGGCCTGGATGGTGGCCTTCGGGCCTGCGCCGGCACGGCCGAATCGCAAGACCTTGAGGCTGTGGCGCACGCCGGGCGCACCGGCGGCGAGTTCGATCAGTTGCACGTTCATCGCAAAGGCATTCAGGCCGCGCGCACGGCCGCGGCGTTGGCAGCAGGCCCATCGGCCCGCCTTTCGGTCTGCAGGTGGCGCAGGAAGCGCCGCTCCAGCAGCTTGAAGGCGCCCACCATCGAGAAGGTGAGCGTGAAGTAGATGACCGCCGCCGTGCCGAAGGCTTCCGCGGGCAGCAGGTGGTTGGCGTAGACGTCGCGCGCCACGCGCGTCACGTCGACCAGCGTCACGGTGCTGGCGATAGCCGTCGCGTGCATCATCCCGACGACCTCGTTGCTGTACTGCGGCAGCGCGCGGCGCAAGGCGCTCGGCAGCAGGATGCGCGTGTACAGCTTCAGCCCCGACAGGCCATAGGCACGCGCGGCCTCGACTTCGCCCGACGGCGTGGCGCGCAAGGCGCCGGCAAAGATCTCGGTGGTGTACGCGGTGGTGTTGACGGCAAACGCCAGCCATGCGCAGAACCAGGCTTCGCGCAGCAGCGGCCAGAGAATGCTCTCGCGCAGCGCGGGGAACTGTGCCAGGCCGTAGTAGATGATGAACAGTTGCACCAGCAGCGGCGTGCCACGTATCACATAAGTGAAGAACCAGACTGGCTTCGACAGCCAGGGCCGGCTCGACACCCTCGCCACCGCCAGCGGCACCGACAGCACGAAGCCGGTGACCACGCTGATGACGAGCAGCACCAGGCACACGCGCAAGCCGCCGGCAAAATCCGGCAGGCTGCTGACGATGACGTCCCAGTCGAACATGGCCTCAGCGCCTGCACGGCCGCCCGAAGGGCGCTGAGCGGCCCTCGGGGGCCGCAAACGAAGTGAGCTGGGGGCCTGACATCAGAAGCTCACGGCCTTCACGCCCAGGCTGAAGCGCTTCTCGACCCGCGACAGCACCCAGATCGAGACCGTGGTGATGACGAGGTAGATCAGCGCGATGGCGGCGAAGAAGGTGAACGGCTCGCGTGTCGCCGCAGACGCGAGGTTCGCGCGGTGGACCATGTCGTCCAGCCCGATGATCGACACCAGCGCGGTCGCCTTGACCATCACCAGCCAGTTGTTCGAGAAGCCGGGGATCGCATGCCGCACCATCTGCGGCAGCACGATGCGCCGCAGCACCTGGCCGCGCTTCATGCCGTAAGCAACCGCTGCTTCGGCCTGGCCTTTGGGGATGGCGAGGATCGCGCCCCGGAAAGTCTCGGTCAGGTACGCGCCGAAGATGAAGCCGATCGTCAGCACACCCGCGGCAAACGGCGGCACGTCGATGTAGTCCCAACCTTGCGATTCCACCAGCGCATTCAGCCCGATCTGCCCGCCGTAGAAGATGCCCAGCATCAGCACCAGCTCCGGCAAGCCACGGATCAGCGTGGTGTACGTCTCGGCCGCCCAGCGTGCCGCCTGCGAGTCGCTGAGCTTGGCGACAGCGCCGATCAGGCCGAACACACAGGCGATCGCCAGCGACGCCGCGGCCACGCTGAGCGTGACCCACAGGCCGCCGAGGATGGCGCCGAGATAGCCGTGCAACATGGGCGTTAGCCTATCCGTCCTGTTGCCGCGGTCAGTTCGTGCCGGAGACGTCGAAGTCGAAGTAGGCGTCGGCCATCTTCTTGTAGCTGCCGTCTGCGCGGATGGCCTTCAACGCCGCGTTGACTTTCAGCCGCAGCGTATCTTCGCCCTTGCGAAACGCGATGCCGACACCGCCGCCGCCGCCGTCCAGCCGCACTGTGTTGCCGACCTGCGCAAAGCCCTTGCCCTCGGGCCTCTTCAGGAAGGCCTCGTTCGACACCACCGACGAGCCGAAACCGATGTCGCCGCGCCCGGCTGCCAACTCCAGATAGATGTCGGTTTCCTTGGCCACCAGCAACACCTCGCTGTCCTTGTAGTTGTCAGCCACATGCTTGGCGCGCGGGCTGTTGCGCAGCACGATGATCTTCTTGCCCTTGAACGAGGCCGCGCTGTGGTCCTTGAAGGCACCCGCCTTGGCGACCCATCGCGAGGGCACGTCGTAGTACGGGTCGCTGAAGTCAGCGGCCCTCCTGCGCTCGTCGCTGATCGTCATGCTGGCGACGATCATGTCGAACTTCTTCGCGCGCAGCGCCGGCATCATGCCGTCCCACTCCTGCTGCACCAGCGTGCACTCGGCCTTGATCCGCGCGCACACTGCCAGCGCGATGTCGATGTCGAAGCCGCTGAGCTTGCCGTCGGCGCCCATTCTCGAAAACGGCGGGTAGTTGCCTTCGACGCCAACCCGCACCTTGGCCCAGTCGGGCGCCTGCGCGAACGCGCCGCCATTCAGTGCAAGGGCAGAGACAGCAGCGAGAACAAGGCGGCGCAGCATCGAAAGGCTCCAGGTCGGGAATGCCGCGGTTTGTACCCGACGCCCCTGCCACCCGGGGAGAGGGTCGGCGGCCGTACGTCGGAGTTCGGCAAGTCCATGTCGCCTGGGCGAAGACCTGCTGGCGAAGTCAGATGGCGAGCAGCGTCTTGCGGTAGTGCAGCAGTTCGTCGATCGACTCGTGGATGTCGGCCATGGCGGTATGGGCCTGCGCCTTCTTGAAGCCTTCGAGGGCAGCCGGCTTCCAGCGCCGCGCCAGCTCTTTCAGCGTGCTGACGTCGAGGTTGCGGTAGTGGAAGAAGGCTTCGAGGGTCGGCATGCAGCGGGCGAGGAAACGGCGGTCCTGGCAGATGCTGTTGCCGCACATGGGGCTCTTGCCTTTGGGCACGTAGACCTTCAGGAACTCGATTACCTTGGCCTCGGCGGCGGCCTCGTCGAAGGCGGACGCGCGCACACGCTCGGTCAGGCCGCTCTTGCCGTGGGTGCCCTTGTTCCAGCTGTCCATGCCGTCGAGCACGGCGTCGCTCTGGTGCACGGCGAAGACCGGGCCTTCGATGCGAACGGTAATCTGCGGGTCCGTCACGACCACGGCGATCTCGATGATGCGGTCGGTCTCGGGATACAGACCCGTCATCTCGAGGTCGATCCAGATCAGGTTGTGTTCGCTGCTGGGCAGCTGGTCAGTGGGATTCATGTTGGCGGGGCGATGCTTGAAGAGCCGTGGCGGCAAACCCCATTCTTGCCGAGGCCGACCCGGCAGGCCCCTACACTTTGCGCCGTGCAAGACATCCATTTTTCTACGCTGTTCATCGCCGCCGTGGTGGCCTCGGTCGCCACGCGGCTGTGGCTGGTCAGCCGCCAGGTGCGGCACGTGGCAACGCACCGGGCCACGGTGCCCTCGACTTTTCAGCAGACCGTGCCACTGGCATCGCACCAGAAGGCCGCCGACTACACCCTGGCCAACGCGCGTTTCGGCACCCTCTCGCTGGCCTTCAGCACCGCCGTGCTGCTGGGCTGGACGCTGCTCGGCGGGCTGGACGCACTGAACCAGGCCCTGCGCGACGCGCTGCTGCCGGGCTGGGGGCCGATGGCGTACCAGCTGGCCTTGCTGACGGCTTTCTCGGCCATCGGCGCGCTGGTGGAGGCACCGCTGTCGTGGTGGCACACCTTTCGCGTCGAGCAGGCTTTCGGCTTCAACCGCATGACGCTGAAGCTGTGGCTGCTCGACGGCCTCAAGGGCACGCTGGTGGCGGCGGTGATCGGGCTGCCTCTGGCAGCGTTGATCCTGTGGATCATGGGTTCCTCCGGCGGGCTGTGGTGGCTGTGGGCCTGGGTGGCGTGGGTGGTGTTCAATCTGGTACTGCTGGTGCTGTACCCGACCGTGATCGCGCCGCTGTTCAACAAGTTCGAGCCGCTGCCCGACGAAAGCCTGAAGGCCCGGGTGCAGGCGTTGATGCAGCGCTGCGGCTTCAAGGCCAAGGGCCTGTTCGTGATGGACGGCAGCAAGCGTTCGGCGCATTCCAACGCCTATTTCACGGGTCTGGGTGCAGCCAAGCGGGTGGTGTTCTTCGACACGCTGCTCAAACGGCTGTCGCCTGGTGAGGTCGAGGCCGTTCTGGCGCACGAGCTCGGCCACTTCAAGCGCCGGCATGTGCTTCAGCGTCTGGTCGGCATATTCGCGATGAGCCTGCTCGGCCTGGCGCTGCTGGGTTGGCTGGCGGGCCGCAGCGGCTTCTACGCCGGGCTGGGCGTGCAACCGAATCTGGCGGCGCCGAACGACGCGCTGGCACTGCTGCTGTTCTCGCTGGCGCTGCCGCCCTTGACCTTCTTCATCGGGCCGCTGATGGCGCAGTTGTCCCGCAAGCACGAGTTCGAGGCCGATGCCTACGCGTGCGCGCAGGCCGATGGCCGCGATCTGGCCAGCGCGCTGCTCAAGCTGCACGAGGACAACGCCGCCACGCTGACACCCGACCCGGTGTACGCGCGCTTCTACTATTCGCACCCACCCGCAGCAGAGCGACTCGCCGCACTGCCCCAACCCGCCTGAAGCCGACGCCATGAACCCGCTTGCCCAGATGCGCTGCCAACCGATGGAAGGCACGATGCCGATGCCGGCCGACCAGATCGTCACCCAGCTCGGGCGGCTCGAAGGCTGGGCGCTGATCGAAGGGGCGATCGAGAAGCGCTACACCTTCGCGGACTTCCACCGCACGATAGGTTTCGTCAACGCGGTGGCGTGGATCGCCAACGCCGAAGATCACCACCCGGACCTGGCCGTGAGCTACGGACACTGCACGGTGCGCTTCAACACCCACTCGGTCGGCGGGATTTCGATCAACGACTTCATCTGCGCCGCCAAGCTTGATGCCCTCCAGCCCTAGAACATGTCCTTGAACGACGGTCTGGTGGTGGCCGCGCACGGCCGCCATGTCGTCGTCGAAACGCCGGACGGCGCGCGGGTGCATTGCCACCCGCGCGGCAAGAAGAGCGAGTTGGTCGTCGGCGACCGCGTCAAGTGGCAGGTGACAGGCGACGGCGGTGTGATCGAGGCGCTGGAGCCGCGCCGGAACCTGCTGTTCAGGCAAGACGAGTGGAAGACCAAGTCCTTTGCTGCCAACCTCGATCTGCTGCTGGTGCTGGTCGCGGCCGACCCGCCGTTCAGCGAGCAGCAGCTCACGCGGGCGTTGATCGCAGCCAGGGCCGCCGGCGTGGCCAGCGTCATCGGCTTGAACAAGACCGACCTGCCCGGCATCGGCGCAGCCCGCGACCGACTGGCGCCCTATCGCCGGATGGGCGTCGAGCTGATCGAACTGGCGCTGAAGGCCGAGCCGGCCGCGGCGCGCGAACGCCTGCTGCCGCTGCTGCAAGGCCGCACGACCCTGGTGCTGGGCCCGAGCGGCATGGGGAAGAGCACGCTGATCAACCTGTTGGTGCCGCAGGCCGCGGCGCAGGTCGGCGAGATCTCGAAAGCGCTCAACGCCGGCCGCCACACCACCACCACCACCACCTGGTACTGGCTGGACGACGCGCGCAGCGCGGCACTGATCGACTCGCCGGGGTTTCAGGAATTCGGCCTGCGCCAGATCGAAGCCGCGCAACTCGCCACGCTGATGCCCGACTTCGAAGCCGCCCTCGGCGACTGTCGCTTCTACAACTGCACGCACCGCCACGAACCCGGCTGCGGCGTGCGTGAAGCGGCTGCGCGCGGCGAGATCAGCGCCAGCCGGGTGCAGATCTACGAAGCGCTGTTCGACGAGCTGTCGCGGTCGTAGCGGCCGCAGCGGCCCTGGCCGCCCCGGCCTGACGCGCGCGATGGCTGCGGCCAGTTCCCGAGCGCCGCGTCAGCCGACCACGTTGGCCAGCGACAGCAGGGCCAACAACAGCATCCACAGCACGACCGAGCGCCACACCAGGCCGACCACGCTTTGCAGGTGGCCCGGCTGCGGCGGCGCGCCGGCGGTCGAGCCTTCGGCCGCAGCGGTGGCTGCATCGGCGCCGGTATTGAAGGTCTTGGAGCGATCCGGCGTGACGCCCGGGGCTGCAGCGCCGCCGAGCTGCACGCCTACGGCACCGGCCGCAGCGGCGAGGATGATCCCTTCGTTCGGGTACCGCCACAACGCCGCGTCGCGCCGCCAACCGGCTACAGCCTCTTCGAAGTTGCCGACGACAGCAAAGCCGAAGGCCGTCAACCGCGCGGGTACATGGTCGATCCACGCGAAAAGCCTGCGCGACAACGCCAACAGCGCGTCGTTGTGCGGCGCGTCGAGGGTGCGCTGGCGGTAGCCCCAGTAGCGGCTGCTGAACTCGGCCATCCGGTACAGCACCGCACCGGCCGGGCCCAGGCCCAGCGCCGACATCACCACGAACCAGAAGAACACGCCGAAGACATGGCGGTGTGCGGCCAGCAGCGAGTGTTCAATGACATGGCGCAGCACTTCGGTGGCCGGCAGTTCGCTGGCGTCTAGGTGCCGCCACTCGCCGAGCAGCCGGCGCGCCTCGGCCTCGTCGCCGCGGTCGAGGGCGTCGCGGATGTCGGTGTAGTAGTGGCTGAACTGGCGGAAGCCCAAGGTCAGATAGACCATCGCGACGTTCACCGCCAGACCCAGCAGCAGGCTGAAGTGCGCGGCCAGCAAATACAGGCCCAGCACCAGCAGCGTCGGCACGCCGACCGAGATGCACCAGACGACTATGGTGTGGTGCGGCTTGCCGGCGTCGAAGTTGCGCCCCGTCCACCCGACCCATGCCACGAGCATGTCATGCACGCCGTTGTCGCGTGGCAGCGGCTTCAGCTGTTCGATCAGCAGGGCAAGGAGGACCGCGAAAAAACTCATCGCTGGGCATGATAGCCAGCGGCGGTACGCGGGCGGCCGGCTAACGACGAACCGCCGGCTAACGGGCCAGGAAGTGGTACAGGTTGCGCAACATCGCGGCCGTCGCGCCCCAGATGAAGTAGTCGCGCGGCGTGCCGTCGGCGGCCTGGCCTTGCCAGGGCATCGACAGGAACTGCCGTTCGCCGCCGTCGAAGTCGAAACGGTGGCGCTGGTGGTGGGCCGGCGTCATCAGGAAGGGCAACGGCACCTCGAAGGCTTCGGCCACCTCGAAGGCGTCGAGGGCCAGAGTGAACGGCGGGTGGATCAATGCGATCACCGGCGTGACGACGAAGCCCGTGACGGTGGTGTACGCGGGCAGGCAACCGATGACCTCGGCGTGGCTGCGGTCGAGGCCGACTTCTTCATGCGTCTCGCGCAGCGCGGTTGCCGCGGCGTCGGCGTCGTCGGGCTCGCTGCGCCCGCCGGGGAAGCTGATCTGGCCGGCGTGGTCGCGCAGGTGGTCGGTGCGGCGGGTCAGCAACACGTGCAGCGCGTCGGCGCGCATGACGAGCGGAACCAGCACCGCGGCATGGGCCGGCTCCCGGCCATCGAAGAGGCGGCCGTCGCCGGCTATTGGCGGCGTCCAGTTGCCCGCCGTGCTCAGCGACGCACGGATCGCGTCCGGCGTGAGCCGCGACGCACTGATGGCCGGCAGAAACGAATCGGTGCCCGAAACGGGCACCGATTGGGGGTCGAGGATGCGCGGCGGCGGCACGGCTTGCAGGCCAGTTATTGGCGCGGGGGGCTGCGCCGCTTCACGCTGAGTTGGTGCCGAGCGCTTCGCGCGGCAGGCGGCTGTCGCGGCCGCCTGAGCTCCGCTCAGGCCAACTTCTCTTTGATCCGCGCCGACTTGCCGCTGCGCTGGCGCAGGTAGTACAGCTTGGCACGCCGGACGTCGCCGCGGCGCTTGACCTCGACGGTGGCGATCAGCGGGCTGTAGGTCTGAAAGGTGCGCTCGACGCCTTCGCCGTTGGAGATCTTGCGCACGATGAAGCTGCTGTTGAGCCCCCGGTTGCGCTTGGCGATGACGACGCCTTCGTAGGCCTGCACGCGCTTGCGAGTGCCTTCGACGACGTTGACGTTGACGATCACCGTGTCGCCAGGGGCGAACGGCGGGATCGTGCGGTTCAAGCGGGTGATTTCTTCCTGCTCGAGGATGGCGATGAGGTTCAAGGGCTTCTCCGAAGCGATCGTGTCGCGGGCTGTTTGCGCGTGTTGCGCTTGCTTGATTTCTGGCGGCAGTTCAGAAGACAGAACGCCACCGTGCCCGGCAGAGGATCGAAAAGCCGGTGATTATAACTGGAGGGCGCTCAAGAACCGCTCGTCGTCGGGGCCAAGGCGCCCTGTTGCGCGGGCGGCAGTGATCAGGTCCGGCCGGCGGCGCGCCGTCACCTCCAGTGCGCGCTCGCGCCGCCAGCGCGCGATGCGGCCGTGGTGGCCGGACAGCAGCACCTCGGGCACGGGAATCTCATCGTCACCAAGTTGCAGCTTCTCCGGCCGGCTGTACTGCGGCCCTTCGAGCAGGCCGTCGGAGAAACTGTCCTGCTGGTGCGAAGGCTCGTTGAGCACGCCGTCTTGCAGCCGCGCCACGGCGTCGAGCAAGGCCAGTGCCGGCAGCTCTCCGCCGGAAAGGACGAAATCGCCGAGGCTCAGCTCGTCGCTCACGTGGCGGTCGATGAAGCGCTGGTCCACGCCTTCGTAACGGCCACAAAGCAGCACCGCGCCCTCACCCTTTGCATATTCCCGGACGACGCGCTGGTCGATATGCCGACCGGTCGGCGTGAAGTGCACCACCGCGGGCCGGCTGCCGCGGTCGGCGGCAATCGCCTCCAGCGCACGCAGCAGCGGCTGCACCAGCATCACCATGCCGGGCCCGCCGCCGTAGGGGCGGTCATCGACACGGCGATAAGCGTCGTCGGCGAAGTCACGCAGCGGCCACAGCCGCACGTCGACGGCGCGGCTTTCGAAGGCGCGGCGCGTGATGCCGTGCACCGCGTGCGGCGTGAAGAGTTCGGGGAACAGCGTCAGGACGTCGAATCGCATCGCGGCACCCGGGCCGGTTCAGTAGTCCGCTTGCCAGTCGACGGTAATGCGCCGCGCATCGCGATCGACGGCATCGACATAGGCATCGACGAAAGGCACCAGACACTCGGGGCTGCCGTCCGCCGCAGCATCACCTTCGGGCCGGATCTGCAGCACGCAATGCGGCCCGGTTTCGAGCAGGCCGATCACCCGCCCGAGCGCCACGCCTTCGCGATTGAAGACGTCCAGCCCGATCAGGTCGACCCAGTAGAACTCGTTCTCGCCCGGCGTGGGAAAGCTGGTGCGGGAAACGAACACCCGGGCGCCGGCAAGCGCTTCGGCCGCGCTGCGGTCATCGACGTCCTGCACCGTGGCGACGATGCCGTCGCCGTGACCCCGCGCCTGCACGACATGCAGCAACTCAGGCATCGGTGCCGCGGAGATGGTGACCGGCCGCTGCACGACGGCGGGCCGAACATGCCAACGTTTGGTGGAGAACAGCGCTTCGGGCGCAGATGAAAAGGGCAATACCTTGATGGCGCCCTTGATGCCCCAGGCACCGATGATGCGGCCGACCTCGACCGCATCGTCGGGCAACGCCGGGTGAGCGAGCTCGCCCACCCCCAGCGGCCTCAGGCGGCCTTCTTGGCTTGGTCGACCAGGCGCGCGACCGTCGGCGACATCTGCGCGCCGTGGCTCGTCCAGTGCGTCACGCGGTCCATCGCCACGCGCAGCGGCTGGTCGGCACCGGAAGCCACCGGGTTGTAGAAGCCGACGCGCTCGATGAAGCGGCCATCGCGGCGCTCGCGCGACTCGGCAACGACGATGTTGTAGAACGGGCGCTTCTTGGCGCCACCACGTGCCAGACGGATCACGACCATAACGGGACTCTCTCGCTAAACAGATTGGGCCGACAGCCTCACCGCGGGAGACACACCCGGCGGGTCATCGAATCGGCCGGAGTCGGGAACGACCTTGTTGTCGTTTGCCCACCACCGGCCACGGCGGCACCGTAGATACGCCCTGTACCACCCAGAACATCGGGCTGCCAGGGCCGGCGCCGAAAACCGAGCATTATAGGCAAGCGGCTATCGTCCGCAGCTGTGAATCTCACTCCGCCTACGTCTGTCGCGCCGGAATCGGCGTCCTACCGCTCGAAAACGGTCGCCGCGTGGCTGGCGCTGGTGGCCGGTACGCTGGGCCTGCACCGCTTTTACCTGTTCGGTTGGCGCGACGGCTTGGGCTGGCTGCACCCGCTGGTGGCTGTCGTCGGCTTGGTCGGCGTGCGGCGTTTGCAGACACTCGGGCAAGACGACCATCTCGCGTGGCTGCTGATTCCACTGCTCGGCACGGTCATCTCGCTGGCCATGGGCACCGCGATTTTCTTCGCGCTGACCCCCGACGAGCGCTGGGACGCGCGCCACAACCCGGGGCATGCGGTGGTCGACACACGCTGGGGCCCGGTGTTGGCGGCGGTCTTCGGCCTACTGATCGGCGGCGGGGTGCTCATGGGCAGCATCGCGTATTCGATCCAGATGTTCTTCGAGTGGCGGTTGCACGGCTGACGTCGCAGGCCCGCGCTGGGCCTCTCAGATCTCAGGCCAGTTGTTCGATGCGCTGGTCGCTGACGCGATCGAGGTACCCGGCCAGCGGCCCCAGGCGCGGGTGCGACAGGCCGGGGCACAGCTCCAGCAGCGGCAACAGGACGAAGGCACGCTGATGCAGCCGCGGGTGCGGGAGCATCAGGCGCGGTGAGTCGATCACGCGGTCACCGTGCAGCAGCAGATCGAGGTCCAGCGTGCGCGGCGCATGCCGAAACGGGCGCTGGCGGTGGAACGCGGCCTCGATGGAATGCAGCGTGTCCAGCAAGCCGAGCGGTTCGAGCACGGTCGTGATTTCGGCCACGGCGTTGATGAAGTCCGGCCCACCGGCATCGACCGGCATACTGCGGTAGACCGACGAAGCCCGCAGTCGCTCGATGCCGGGGACGCGTGCCAGTTCAACGAACGCGGCTTCGACCGTCGCCCGGGCATCGCCCAGGTTCGCGCCCAGGCCGATGTACGCGACAGCCGGCGCCGCCGCGCTCACGCGCCTTCGGCCGGCCCGACTGCCCCGGCCGGCCGGCGCCGGCGTCGGCGCCGCTTACGGGCCGGCGCGCTGGTGCCTTCGCCGCTTTCCATGCTGTCGGCGCCATCGTCGGCGGGATCAGCCGGGTCGGCCCCGGCAGCCTCGTCCAGGTCCAAGTCGACAGCAGCTCCCCGCGGCGGTGGGGCGGCGGCGGAAGCACCGGCACCCGGCCCGGGAACACGCCGCACCCGCGGGCCGGCAGCCGCCTTCGCGTCCTGCAACAAGGCCTCGCGCTCGTCGTCGCTGCCGAGGTGGAAGTCCTCCCACCAATCGGCCAGTTCGGTTTTCACCTCGCCAACATCGGCGCGCAAGCGCAGGAAGTCATAGCCGGCGCGAAAACGCGGCTGGTTGATCAACGAGGCGGCCGAACTCGCCGTGCGGCGATCGAAACGCGGCTGCATCAGCCAGATCTCGCGCATGTCGGCAGCCAGCTTGCCGCGGCCCGAGATGTCGCCGATGCGCGCTTCGAACACCGCATCGATGGCTTGTTGCAGCGCCGGGAACGGCGGCTCGCCGGCGGCCTTCAGCACGCTCCAGCGGTCGAGCACCTCGTGCCACAGGATGCAGGCCAGCATGAAGCTCGGCGCAACGGCGCGGTCTTCGGCGACGCGTTTGTCGGTGTCCTTCAGCGCCAGGCGGATGAACTCATCGCGCGCGGCATCGGCTTTCGGCAGGGCCAACCAGGTGTCGAGGACCGGGAAGATGCCGCTGGCCAGCCCCTGTTTCTTCAGTTCGGCCACGCTGGCCAGCGCATGCCCGGTCTGCAACAGCTTGACCATCTCGTCGAACAGACGCGACGCCGGCACGTTGGCCAGCAGCGCCGACATCGCCTTCACCGGCTTGCGGGTGGCGGGTTCGATCTCGAAGCCGAGCTTGGCCGCGAAGCGCACCACCCGCACGATGCGCACGGGGTCTTCGCGGTAGCGCAGTTCGGGGTCGCCGATCATGCGCATCACCTTGGCGCGCGAATCGGCAAGCCCGCGGTGGTAGTCGACCACCACCTGCGAGACCGGGTCGTAGTACATCGCATTGACCGTGAAGTCGCGCCGCGCGGCGTCTTCGATCTGCGGGCCCCAGACGTTGTCGCGTAGCACGCGGCCGCTGGCATCGACCACGTGACCGGTGTTGCCCTTCTCGGCCAGTTGGCTCTTGGCGGTCTTCTCGTTGCCCAGCACCTGTTCTGCCGCGGCACTGTCGAGGTACGCGCGAAAAGTGCTCACCTCAATGGTCTCGTGCTCGCGCCCGCGGCCGAACACCACGTGCACCAGGCGGAAACGCCGGCCGATGATGAATGCGCGGCGGAACAGGCCCTTGACCTGCTCGGGCGTCGCGTCGGTGGCGACGTCGAAGTCTTTCGGGCGCAGGCCGAGCAGCAGGTCGCGCACGGCCCCGCCGACGACGAAGGCTTCGAAGCCGGCGTCCTTCAGCGTCTTCACCACCCGCACCGCATTCGCGTCGAGCAGATCGGGGTTGATGCCGTGTTCGCTGACAGGCACTTCGACGCGCGAGCCAAGCGGCACAGCCGGCACGGCCGGCACTTCAGGCGCCACGGGTGCGGTCTCGGGGCCGGCCTCGCGGGCACCCTTGCCGAGCAATCGATCGATGAACTTCTTGATCATGTGAAGAGTTGCAGCACGGGCCAGCCGCGCGCGTGGGCCGTGCGTTCGAGCGCAGGGCTGGGGTTGGTGGCAACCGGATGGCTGACCTGTTCGAGTAGCGGCAGGTCGTTGGCCGAGTCGCTGTAGAAAGTGCTGCGTTCGAAGTCTTCGAACCGCTGGCCGCGCGCGGCCAGCCACTCGCGCACCCGCTCGATCTTGCCTTCGCGGAAACACGGTGTGCCGCGGATGCGGCCGGTGAGTTGCCCCGCAGCATCGCGTTCGAGATCGGTCGCGAGCAGTTCGCCGACGCCGAAGCGGTGGGCAATCGGCCTTGTCACGACCTCGTTGGTGGCGGTGACGATGGCCACCAGATCGCCTGCATCGACATGCTGGCGAACCAGTGCCAGCGCCGCCGGGTGCAACTGCGGCTGCACTACCTCGGCCACGAAACGCGTGATCGCGCGGTCGAACTCGACAGCGCTGCGCGCGCGCCACGGCGCGGTCGCGAAATCAACGTATTCGGCCATATCGAGCCGCCCCGCTTCGTAGTCGGCGAGGAAGGCGTCGTTGCGGCGGGCGTGCTCGGCAGCATCGGCCCAGCCAAGGCGGATCACGAACTCGCCGAAGGCGTGGTCGGAGTCGGCAGGCAGCAGCGTGCCGTCCAGATCGAACAACGTCAGCCTCACGTCGTGCCTTCGAGGTCGGGCTCACTGCACAACTGGCGCACCAGCGGCACCGTGATCGGCCGCGAATGGGCGAGCGAGTAGCCGTCGAGCTTGTCGAGCAGCTTCATCAGGTGCGTCATGTCGCGCGGAAAGCGCGTCAAGAGGTAGCTCATTACCTCGTCGGGGATGAAGATGCCGCGGTAGTCCGCCTCGCGGCGCAGCGCGGCGCGCGTCTCGGCTTCGCCCAGCGCCTTGAGCGCAAACACATGGCCCCAGCCAAGGCGCGTGCGCAGGTCTTCGCGGACCGGCAGGTCTACCGGCGGCAGCCGGCCCGCGGCGACGATCTGTACGCCCGCGGACTGCGCTTCGACGAACAGCGAGAAGGCGGCAGCCTGCGCCGCTTCACCCAGCATCTCGCAGCGATCGATCAGCACCACGGCCCAGGCCGGTGACAGCGTCCATGGCGCGGCGTCGACGGCATCGAACCAACCGGCCTGCTGCCCGGCGGTGCGGCAGCGGTGCGCCACGGCGCGCAGCAGGTGCGTCTTGCCGGTGCCGATCTCGCCCCACAGATAGACCGGCGCGGTCGGCCAGACCAGCGTGGCCAGGTGCGCTTGTGCAGCGGCGTTGGGGCCCGGCACGAAGCTCTGCAGCGACTGCACCGATTCGGGCCCGATGGCCAGCGGCATCTGTTGCATCCGTTGTCGAGCCTCAGTGCCGCCGGGCGGCCGGCCGCTGCTGCCACGCGGCCAACTGGCGGCGCAGCCGCGGCGCGTCGACGGCGTCCGGGCGGTGTTCGAGGTACAGCGCCAAGTCGGCCATGGCCTCGTCGAGCCGGCCCAGATCGGCCAGCACCTGGGCGCGGTCGCGGCGCTCGTCCCAGGCTCGCGGCAGCAGGATCACCAGCCGGTGCATCACGCCCACGAGGCGCAAGCGATCGCCGGCGCTGCGGTGGATTTCCTTCAGATTGCGCAGCAGCCGGGCGACGATCTCGCGGCCGGGCGCGGCTTTCAGGTGGGGCCCGATGGGCGCCGACTCGTCGCGGGCAAGCCCAGTGTGCAGGCGAAACGGCGCCAGCCGCTCCTCCAGATCTTCACGCGACAGCGAGTGGCCGCTGAACGGGTCGATGACCACCTCGCCGCGCGGCATCTGCAGCTTCACCAGGAAGTGCCCGGGGAACGACACGCCCGCCGCGTGCAGGCCGACTTGTTGCGCAATTTCGATGTACAGCACGGCCAACGTAATCGGGATGCCGCGGCGCGTTTTCAGCACCTCGCTGACGTAGCTGTTGCGGCGGTCGTAGTAGTCGTTGACGTTGCCGGCGAAGCCCAGCTCGTGGAAGAAATAGGTGTTCAGCAGGCGCAGCCGCTGCAGCGGCGCAGCGTCGGCCGGGAGGCGCCGGCGCAGCCTGTCGGCCAGCATGTCGACCTGCGCCAGCACGCCCTGCGGGTCAAGGCGGGGGTCGTCGTCCTGCGCCACCGCGATGGCGGTTTCCAGCAGCGACAGGCTGGCATCGTCGGCCACCAGGGCGGCGAAATACTCGTGCGCGGTCGGCGCGGCGAAGTTCAGCGATCCGGCCATTCGCGGCAGTGTAGGTCAGGCACGGCGCATGAAATCGCGTGGGCGCATGCCGCCGGCCGCCAGGACGGCGAAGTACAGCAGCGCGACACCGCCGAGCACCGCAGCCAGCAGCGCCGCGCGCTGGCCTTCGCTGGCCTGCAAGCCGACCCAGTCGAAGCGCCAGCCGGCCCAGGCCAGCACGGCGCCGAGCGCAAGGTTGGCGAGCAAAGCGCGAGCGATGAATGCGCCCCAGCCGGCCTGGGGTTTGTAGACGCCGCGCGTCAACAGGCCACGCAGCAGCAGCCCGGCGTTGAACAGCGCACCAATGCCGATCGACAGCGCCAGTCCGGCGTGGCCGAGCAGCGGCACCAACACCAGGTTCAGCGCCTGCGTCGCCACGAGCACGCCGATGGCAATGCGCACCGGCGTCTTCACGTCCTGCCGCGCGTAGAACGCCGGGGCCAGCACCTTGATCGCGATCAGGCCCAAAAGGCCAACGCCGTAGCCCTGCAGCGCGCGCACCGTCATGGCCAGATCGGCTGCGCTGAAAGCACCGCGGTGGTACAGCACCGAGACCAGGCCCTGCGGAAACAGCAGCAGTGCCAGCGCGCAGGGCAGCGCCAGCAGCAACACCAGACGCAGGCCCCAGTCGAGCATCGCCGAATAGCCCGCGTCGTCGCCCTGCGCACGCAGCGACGACAGCTGCGGCAGCAACACCACGCCGAGGGCCACGCCGAGTAGCGCGGTCGGGAACTCCATCAGCCGGTCGGCATAGGTCAACCACGAGACGGCGCCGACTGCCACGTGGCTGGCAATCTGGGTGTTGATCAGCAACGAGACCTGTGCCACCGAAACGCCCAGCAGCGCCGGCGCCATCTGGCGCAGGATCTGCCGCATGCCCGGGTGCCGCCATGCGCCGGCAATCTTCGACGGCACGAGGCCGATCTTCGGCAGCTTGCCGATGGCCGCCAGCGCGGGAATCTGCACCAGCGCCTGCAACACACCGCCGAGCATCACCCCAACCGCCAGCGCCAGGATCGGCTCAATGCCTTGCGCCTTGAACCAAGGCGCCAGCCACCACGCCGCGCCGATCACGCTCAGGTTCAGCAGCACGGGCGTGATCGCCGGTACCGCGAAGCGCCGCCACGTGTTGAGGATGCCGGCCGCCAGCGCCACCATCGACATCAGCCCGATGTAGGGAAACATCCAGCGCGTCATCACCACCGCGGTGTCGAAGGCGGCCAGCCCCGATCCCATCAACCAGACCAGCACCGGCGCCAGCGCGACGCCGACGATGCAGGTGGCCAGCAGAACCCAGGCCAGCACCGTGGCGACCGCATCGACCAGCTGCTGCGTCACTTCGTCGCCGTCCCGGGCCCGGGTGCTGGCCAGCAGCGGAACGAAGGCCTGCGAGAAGGCGCCTTCGGCGAACAGCCGGCGGAACAAGTTCGGGATGCGGAAGGCGACGTTGAAGGCGTCGGTCGCGGCGCTTGCACCGAACGCCGAGGCAATGAGCTGTTCGCGCATCAGGCCGGTGATGCGTGAAACCAACGTCAGCAGCGATACGGTCGAGGCAGCCTTGAGCAGATTCATGGGGCCGCGCAGTGTAGGCGCAGGGTGGCGCGCCGATAGCCACTGCTATACTCCGCGGCTTTTGCGCAGACAGCGCCACTCACCGTAACACCATGGCCACCTCGTCCAAAGCCAAGAAGAAGACCGTCCGCCTCGCCTCGGGCCGCAAGCGCGCCCGCCAGGACGTGAAGCTGAACGCCGCCAACACCTCGTTGCGCTCGCACTTCCGTACCGTCGTGAAGAACGTGCAGAAAGCAGTTCTGGGCGGCGACGCTGCCAAGGCCAGCGACACCTTCAAGTCTGCCCAGAGCGTGATCGACTCGGTCGCCGACAAAGGTATCTTCCACAAGAACAAGGCCGCTCGCGTGAAGAGCCGGCTGGCTGCCAAGGTCAAGGCGCTCGCGCTGTCGGCCGCACCGGCTGCCTGACCTTCACAACGCCTGCTGCAACGACCAAAGCCCGCCCTGGCGGGCTTTGTCGTTTCTGGGTCTGACCTAGCTCGCCTTGCCGGCGGAGCGTGACCGCACCCAGTCGGTCGCGTCGGCCACTTGCAGCGCGTTGTCGCGGGCAAAGTTCATCACGAAGTCCCAGGCCATCGGCTCCACGTCGCGCAGCGCCTCGTTGACCAGCACGCACTTCACGCCGTCGATGAGCTGCGGCTCGCAGTACGGCGAATAGCCGATGAAGGCGGCGATGCCACCCGCGCTGCCGCCGGGGCGGAAGCTGGACATCGCGCCGGCGAGCCGTTCGGCCCAATCACTCGGGCGAAAGCTGTGCCCGTCTTGCGTGAGCCCCTTGATGAAGTATTGGCGCGGTGCGGTCGAAGCGGTCATGGACAAGGCGGCTCGCAACGGCAACAGCGCGAGGACCGCGGGCATTGTGCCTGCGGGTTGCTGCGTCGCAGCATGGCTGACGGCCAAGGGTGCACGGTCCATCTTTGGCCATCGGCCGCAACAGCGCCGGCTTGAGGCCGGCCTTTAGAATTCCAGCCTGTCCGAGCATGATTGAACCCATCACGCTCGCCTTGTGAAGCTTCTCCCGACCGAGGACAAGCCGATGAACGCCCCCGAACGTGCCGTGATGCGCGCCATGCCGCATACCCTCAACACCTACAGCCGGCTGCCGATTGCGATCTCGCACGGCCGCGGCTGCTGGCTGTTCGACACGCAGGGGCGACGTTACCTGGACGGCCTGGGCGGCATCGCGGTCAACACGCTGGGCCACGGCCACCCTCGGCTGGTGCCGGCGATCCAGGACCAGGTCGCCAAGATCATGCACAGCTCGAACTACTACGAGGTGCCGCTGCAAGAGCAGCTCGCCGCCAAGCTGTGCAAGATCTCGGGCCTGTCGGGCGCGTTCTTCTGCAATTCTGGCTTGGAGGCCAACGAAGCGGCGCTGAAGATCGCGCGCAAGTTCGGCCACGACAAGGGCATCGACCGGCCGGAGATCATCGTCTACGAACGTGCCTTCCACGGCCGTTCGATCGCCACCTTGTCGGCCACCGGCAACCCGAAGGTCCAGGCCGGTTTCGGCCCGCTGGTCGAAGGCTTCGTGCGCGTGCCGCTGAATGATCTGGCGGCCGTCGAGGCGGTGGCGAAGCACAACCCGAACGTCGTCGCCGTGTTCCTGGAAACCATCCAGGGCGAAGGCGGCGTGAACCCGGCGCGCTGGGAATACCTGCAAGGCCTGCGCAAGCTGTGTGACCAGCAGAACTGGCTGCTGATGCTCGACGAGGTGCAGTGCGGCATCGGCCGCACCGGCAAGTGGTTTGCGCACCAGTGGGCCGGCATCGTGCCCGACGTAATGCCGCTGGCCAAGGGCCTGGCCTCGGGCGTGCCGATCGGCGCACTGGTCGTCGGCCTAAAGGCGGTCAACGTCTTCGGCCCCGGCAACCATGGCACCACTTTCGGCGGTAACCCGCTGGCGATGCGCGCCGGCGTCGAGACGTTGAAGATCGTCGAAGAAGACGGTCTGATGGCGCATGCCGAAAAGGTCGGTGGCTGGCTCAAAGCCGAGTTCGAGCGCGAGCTCGGTGGGCTGCCCGGCGTGAAGGAAATCCGCGGCGCGGGCCTGATGATCGGCATCGAACTGGCCAAGCCCTGCGGCGTGCTGCTGTCGCGTTGTGCAGAAGCCGGTTTGATGATCAGCGTGACGGCCGACAGCGTGATCCGCATCGTGCCGCCGCTGATCATCAGTGCCGACGAAGCGGCTCAGCTCGCGGCCATCCTCAACGCGCAGGTGAAGGCGTTCCTGGCCGAGACATGAATGCAGCCCCCTAGCTCACTTCGCTCGCTGCCCCCCGAGGGGGCGCTCGGTACCTTCGGGGCGGCCGGGCGGTACCGATGAAGCCCGGCCACAGCCTGATCAAGCACTTCCTCCAGTTCAAGGACCTGCGCGCCGAGGAGTACGCCTACCTCTTCGAGCGCGCGCGCATCATCAAGACGCGCTTCAAGAACTACGAGCGCTACCAGCCGTTGGTCGACCGCACGCTGGCGATGATCTTCGAGAAGGCCAGCACGCGAACCCGTGTCAGCTTCGAAGCCGGCATGTACCAGATGGGTGGCTCGGTGGTGCATCTGACAACGGGTGACAGCCATCTCGGCCGCGCCGAGCCGGTGGAGGACACCGCCCGCGTGATCAGCCGCATGGTCGATATCGTGATGATCCGCACCTACGAGCAAAGCAAGCTCGAAGGCTTCGCGGCGCAGTCACGGGTGCCGGTGATCAACGGGTTGACCAACGAGTACCACCCGTGCCAGATCCTGGCCGATGTCTTCACCTTCATTGAGCACCGCGGTTCGTGCGGCGCCAACGGCGACGCACTCGATGGTCTCAAGGGCAAGGTCGTGGCCTGGGTCGGTGACGGCAACAACATGGCCAACACCTGGCTGCAAGCGGCCGAGATCCTGGGCTTCAAAGTGCATGTCAGCACGCCGGGCGGATACGAGGTGGATCAAGCCGTGGCCGGCATCCGCGACCGCGGCTGCTACGAGCTTTTCAACCACCCGCTCGATGCCTGCGCCGGGGCACACCTGGTGACCACCGACGTGTGGACCAGCATGGGCTACGAAACCGAGAACGAAGAACGCCGCAAGGCCTTCGTCGACTGGTGCGTGGACGACGAGATGATGGCAGTGGCGCAACCCGACGCGCTGTTCATGCACTGCCTGCCCGCGCACCGCGGCGAAGAGGTCACCGCTGAAGTCATCGACGGACCGCAGAGCGTCGTGTGGGACGAGGCCGAGAACCGGATGCACGTGCAGAAGGCGCTGATGGAGTACCTGCTGCTCGGCAGAATCGGCTGAGAGCTTGAGTGACCCAAAAGCGCGTTGACCCGATCGACCCGGACGCCAGCGTCGAACACGCGCTGAAGCTGCACCGCGCCGGCCGCAGCGAAGACGCGCTGCCGCTGCTGCGTGAATGGCTCGAGACCCACCGAGCCGCGCGCGACCTGCCGGCCGTGATGCCCACGCTGCGTGCCATCGGCACCGTGCACTACGAGCTGGATGACTACCCTGGCGCGCTCGATCACTATCTGCAAGCGCTGGCGCTGGACGAGGCCACCGGTGACGACCTGGCGCGCGCCAAGTCGCTGCGCACCATCGGCGTTGTCTATTCACGCTCGGGTGATGCCGAGCATGGGTTGGTGTTGTACCGGCAAGGCCTGGCGCTCGCGCGGACCAGCGGCGACGCCGACAGTGCCGCACGCACGCTCAACAACATCGGCATCAACTGCAAGAACCTGGGCCGCCTGGACGAAGCGCGGGCCGCCCTTGAAGAAGCGCACGCTATCTTTGCCTCGCTCGGCAACGGCGCGCTGCAAGGTGGGGCGCTGACGAACCTGGGCCTGGTGCTGGCCCGCGCTGGCGACGCCGCCGGCGCCGAGGACTGCCACCGCCGCGCGGTGGCGCTGACACGCGCCGGCGACTTCCGCACCGGTTTGCTGAATTCCTTGCGCGACCTGGGCACGCTGCTGGCAGCCGACGGCCGCAGCGAGGAAGCCCTGCCGTTGCTGGACGAGGCGTTGCAGCTCGCCCAGAGCATGAACTCTCCGCAGGAGCGCGCGGCCTGCCACCGCGCCCTGGCGGCGCTGCACAAGCATGCCGGAGGTTTCGAGACTGCACTGGCGCATTTCGAGGCCTTCCACGACCACGAGCGCACCGTCTTTAACGACGAGTCGGATCGCAAGCTGCGCCAGCTTCAGGTGCGCTTTCGGGTCAGCCAGCTCGAACGCCAGGCGCTGGAAGACGGCCTGACCGGCCTGGCCAACCGGCGCGAGTTCGACCAGCGCTTGGCCGCGGCGATCGAGCAGGCGCGGCTGCACCGGCAACCGCTGGCCCTGGCGCTGGCCGACGTCGACAACTTCAAGGCCGTCAACGACAGGCTTTCGCACGCTGTGGGCGACGAGGTGCTGCGCGGCATCGCGCGCGTGCTGCGTGGCCAGGCGCGCGCCAGCGACACCGCGGCGCGCTACGGCGGCGAAGAGTTCGCCCTGATCCTGCCTGCCACGCCGCCGGGCGACGCCCACGCCAGCTGCGACCGCGTGCGCGCCGCCGTGCAGGACCATGGCTGGGCCAGCGTGCATCCGCAGCTGCGCGTGACGCTGTCCATGGGCGTGGCGGCTTGGTGCGAAGGCGAAAGTGCCGCCGAACTGCTCGCCCGCGCAGACCGCCAGCTCTACGAAGCCAAGGCCGCGGGCAAGAACCGCGTGCACATGGGCGCGCCGACCTGATCTCAAGCAGGCCTGCATGGCGCCGCGTGCAACGTAGCGCTGCGAGCCCGGCGGGCCGCCGCGAAAGCGACGCGCGAGTGTCGTGCGTCGGCTGACGTAGCGACCACCCTTGCTGTCACCGATGCGCACGATGCGCTCTGCCGGCAGCCCGATGACTTTCAGGCAGATGTGGTAGGCCTCGTCGTCGTCATAGACGGTGGCCGACAGCTTGTCCATGGGCAGCTTGAAGCGTTCGGTCAGCAACTCCCACGCGAAGCCGATAGCCTCGTGCTTGAAGCAGTCGCCGAACGAGAAGTTGCCGAGCGCACGGTGCAGCCCACGATGGCCCGGCCGTTGTGGTTGCCGCCGGCACGGGCGCACTTCTAACACTTCAGAAAGGTGGAGCGGTTCTCGGCTGCCTTCATGGCAGGCGTCGTCAGGGCATGCGGTGGTGGAGCCACCCAGCGCGATGGGGGCCGATCCGGATTATCGATGCTGGGGTGCCGCGCCCGGCCCTGGCGCAGCTTGCACACGGGCGCGCCAGCCGGGGACGCGGCGCTCCATCGCCCGCGCGATGGCCTCGTTTTCGGCCACAGCGCTCAGGCGACGTTCCTGCGCCTGAGCCTGCACAGCGGCAGGGGCAGCGCGGCTGACGTGCAGGCCCAGCGCTGCGGTGATGCCTTCCAGCCGCGGCGCGAAGACGTCGGTGCGGTTGTCGGCCGAGTTGCCCGTGGTGACCAACACGGGCACGAATGCACCGGCCGTACTCACGAGACCCTGGTAGTCACCCAGAAAGAGGGCGCCGCCGGCCTGGGGCGCGAGCGACAGCTCGAACGGGCCGGCCACGTGCGCCTCGGCCCAGGTGATGCCGTCGCGCGAAGTCAGCAGCCACGAATCGGCCGGCAGCGTGGCCGCGTCCGCGGTGTTGTTGCGCAGGTCGTAGTGCAGGACCGCGACGACGCCATCGGCGCGCACATGGGCCACCGGCGTGAAGGCCGCGGCCGTGGCGACACGGTTGATGGCCCGCGGCGCGCTCCAACTGCGGCCACCGTCCGTGGAGCGCGACATCGCGATGCTGTCGAGCGTGCCGCCGCTGAAGCGGCTGTCCTGCCAGACCGTCCACAGCATGCTGTCAGGGCGCCACGGCGATCGAGCCGATGACGCCGCCGTCCCGCACCTGGGCGCCGCTGGAGCCGTCGCGCGTGCCCACCATGCGCAGTTCGGCAATAAAGACCGGGGCGCTCCAGCTCAATCCGCGGTCGGTGGAACGGATGACGCCCAGCCGGCTGTTGGAGCTGCCCGAGACCGTATCGATCTGGGTGAAGAAATTGACCAGGGTGCCGCGCTCCGCGCCCGCTGGCAGCACGACCACGCGGTTGCCGATGGTCTGGCTCACGCCCGCAGGGACGGTGGGACGGTAGATCTCCCGGGCCGGCTCCCAACTCAAGCCCGCATCGGTGCTGCGGGCCAGCAGCGTCGGGCCGTTTCCTGCACGGTCGAGCCGGTCCCACACCGCGTAGACCCAGCCATCGGCGGTGGTGTCGGCGCTGAGCGCGTTCTTGTCGTTGAAAAGCGTGGCACCGTCGCGCAACAGCGTGGCCGGCGCGCTCCAGGTGCGCCCGCCATCCATCGATCGGCTGACCAACATGGCACTGGAGGAGTCGTCGGCCAGTGCAGCGCCGCTGAAGGCCAGGCCCATGACGAGCGCAGTGCCGCCGGGGGTGAAATCCACCCAGGGGTCGGTGGCCCGCTCGAAGTCGCCTGCCGCGCCTGCCACTGCGCCACCGCAGCGCGAAAACGGCAACAGCGTGCGCAACCAGGTGGCGCCGCCATCCTTGCTGAGGGCAACGACCAAGGCCCGTGCGCCCCCGTTGCTCCAGCGGTCTTGCTGCCAGGCGGCCAGCAAGCGGCCGGGGTTGCCGGGGTCAACGGCGGCCCAGGGTTCGACCTCAGCGTTGGCGTTGGCCACCCCGCCAGCGCTGCCGCCGGTGCAGCCCGCCGCAACTGGTGTCTCAGCGCTGGCCAGGCGGGCCGCCGGGGGCGGGAGTGGGCACAGGGGTGGGCGCAGGTTCATCGGCACCGCCGCCGCCACCGCAGGCCGCCAGGACGCAAAGACCCGCCAGCTGGCCGGCGCGGGCCCAGATGCACAGCATCCCCCGATCCGGTGCAGGTGGCATGGATCGAGGATCCCGGCCGTAGCGGTTGCGCGGTTTCGAAGTTGCTCTCGTCTTTGCCAAGGAGACAGCATTGAAGACCGCGCGGCTGGGCATGCTTGCCGGCGCCGGCTTGTTGAAGACCCAGGGCCTGTTCAACGGCGAGTGGCTCGGTGCTGCCGCTGCTCGAGCGCACTTCGCGGTCGATGTGGCGAAGCAAATGGTTGGACATTCGCGGTTGTGCAACCAACGCATTGGCAGACCGCAGCGCCACGTCGGAATTCGACCTGAGCGGGAGCCCTTGTGAGGAGGGTCCCGTTCGCTCGGTGGCTGGCGCTGCCGGCCGCGGTGGCGGCGTTCGAGCGGGGGGCGTTCCCGTGTGCCCGTGCGACTGCGTCAGAACCCGACCGCGACGCGCAGCGACAGCATGTGCCCGCTGCGGCCGTAGGTGCGTCCCTCCAGCCACGCGGCGCTGAGATTGATGGTTTCCTGATCAGACAGCTTGACCGTGCCGAACAGTGCCGGACCGGCGGTTCGACTGGCGGCTGTGTGGGTTCCAGTTATCCCAGGGCCCAAGTTCGCCGAAGCCCTGCAACCCGAACTGCAGTTGCGGCAGCCAACGGCGGCGAAGTTGCCACTGGTACTTCAGCATCGTCGGGCTTTGGCTGGCCCGGCCGGTGCCACGCTCGAAGAATGCGTTGAGATTGATCTGCGTGCGGCCGATGTCGGTCTGCAGCGCCGGGCCGTATTCGAAAGCGCCCTTGCCGTGCACGATCCGGTCACTGATCCACTGCGTGTGCAAGGCCACGTCGATCGGCCAATTGCCCTGGGTCAGCATCAGGTCGTTGGTCCAGCTCAGCGTGCTCAGGCGCGTGGCCCAGCAGCATGGCAACGACGAAACTTGGGGTCTTCATAGCGGTCTCCAGCCCTAGCCGGGAGATCGGACGACGGACCAGTGTTGCGGGAGGCGGCGCTTCCCGATCGCCGGAAATGCGGGGTGCCGGATGGCCGCCCGACGCCAACGTCGCCTGATGTTCAGGCTTGTGGGACACCTGCCCGTCGGGTGAGGACGCGCGTCGATCCGCCGCAGATTCAGGGCCGGCGTCGCATCAACCTCGGGGGAGGAAACCACGGCGAATGATGCGGTGGTGGTCGAAGCCGGCGGCGCTATGGCGATTCGTGCGTGCAGGCTCCGGGTGTCGGCCGCTGCGGCGGTGCCCAGCGTTGCCACCGGCACCGGAGAACGCGGGCCGAGATGACTGTCGGGCGCGAGACCTCCACGCGACGGAGCACCACCGGCATCGTGCGCGGCACATGCACCGGCTGCATCTTGGCCATCAACTCGCCGCTGCCAAGGGTGACGTCGAAGCAGAACTTCAGGCCCGAGATCGTCGCGTTCAGCGTGATCGGCGAGGAACCCTCGTCGACCAGATGCAACTCGACCATGCGCTGGCGCAACGGCGAGACGGTGGGAGTCGAGACGTCCATGATCCTGCTCCTGTCAGCGAACGAGGCGGATTGCCTCGAACACCAAGGAGACATCCACCACCTCCTCGGCCGTTGCCATGCGCAGCGCGGCGTAGGCGGCTGCACAAGTGCAGGCGACTTCAGCGCACCAAACTAGTAGGTCGCCCGGCCTCCGGTGATGTCGAACACCGCGCCGGTGCTGAAGCTGCAGTCTTCACTGACCAGCCACGCCACCATCGCGGCGATCTCGTGCACGTCGACGAAGCGGCCCATTGGGATCTTGCTCAGCATGTAGTCGATCTGCGCTGGGGTCATCTGCTCGAACATCGCCGTCCGCGCCACCGCGGGCGTGATGGCGTTGACGAGGACGCCCTTTGTCGCCACCTCCTTGGCCAGTGACTTCGTCAGCGCGATCAAGCCGGCCTTGCTGGCGCTGTAGTGCGACGCGTTCGGATTACCTTCCTTGCCAGCCACCGATGCGATGTTGACGATGCGGCCGTAGGCCTGCTCCAGCATCAGCGGCACCACATGGCGGCAGGTGAGGTACGGCGCGATCAGATTGACCTCGATCACGCGGCGCCAGACGGCGGGGTCCAGTGCCCAGGTGCTGGCGTTGCCGCCGGTGATGCCGGCGTTGTTGACGAGGATGTCGATGCGGCCTTCGAGCGACTTCACACGCGCGGCCGCGGCAGCGACGGCGGCATCGTCGGTGAGTTCGAGTGCATCACCCCGCACCGGCCCAACTTGCTCCAGTTCGGCGCAGGCCGCCGCCAGCCGGGCCGCGTCGATGTCCCAGACCACCACCCGCGCACCACTTTGCAGCAGCCGTTGGCAGGTGGCAAAGCCGATGCCCTGTGCGCCGCCGGTGACGACGGCCACCCGCCCCTTCAGATCGATCTGGTTCATGCGTGCATCCCGCGCAAGGCTTCAGGTTGGTCGGCGTGGTCGGCGATGTACTGCCGCACGATGTCTTCGAAGTTGGCCTCGGGCAGCAGGCCCAGCGCCGCCGCGCGGGCCGCTGTCGCACCGGTCGGCCAGTTGGCAACGATGCCGGCGATGCGTGCGTCCGGCACCTGGCGCACGTGGGCCCGAACCTTTGGGCCCGCCACCGCTACGAGTGCATCGAGCATCTGCCTGACGCTGACGTTGAGTGCAGGCAGATTGATGGCGGTTCGCCCGCGCAGCGCCTCGCGGCTGGCCTCGAACACGGCCATCAGCCCCTGCACCGTGCGGGCCGGCGAAGACACCGGGTGCGACACCGTCAAGTCCACCGGAAGCAACGCCTCGAGCCCCGCCAGCGGCTCACGAATGATGCCGCTGAAGAAGCTGCTGGCCGCGCCGTTGGGCCTGCCCGGCCGCACGGCCACCGTCATCAACCGCGCCGAACGGCCGTCGATGAAACCCTTGCGGGTGTAGTCGGCGACCAAGTGTTCGCAGATCAGCTTCTGGATGCCGTAGCTGGTCTGCGGCGTCGGCAGCGTCTCGTCGCTGACGATGCCGGGCCACGCGAAGGCGGGGTCGGGCCCGAACACGGCAACCGAACTGGAGAACACCAGCCTCGTCGGCGCGTGGCCTTGTTCGGTGCGGTAGCGCAAGGCGTCGAGCAGCGCCCGCGTGCTGTCGAGGTTGGTGCGCAGGCCGAGCTCGAAGTCGGCCTCGCACTCGCCGCTGACGGCGGACGCCAAGTGGAACACGGCCTCGAAAGACTCTTCGCGCAGCGCCGCGCATTGGTCGATCAAGGGGCCCACGCGCATGCTCACGCGCGCATCCTCCAGTACCGCACCGCGTGCCTGTACCTGGTCGGCCAACACGACCGCGGTGATTGCGTTCCCGCCGAGTTCACCGCGCGCCAGCAACGCCGTGGCGAGCCGGTTGCCGACGAAGCCGGCGCCACCTGTGATCAGGACCTTCATGTCTTCAAGCCTCCTTCAATGACAGCAAACGCGCCCTGCCCTTCAAGCGCGCGGCCGGCAGAGCCAGCGACGGCAGCTTGCGGCGCGAAGACAGCACCTGCTCGATGTCGTCGCGTGCGCCGTCGATCAGCACCAGCGCCGCGCGTTCGGCCTTGGCGGGGTTGCGCGCGATCACGGCATCCAGCACCGCACGGTGCAGCGGCAGGCTGCTGGCAGGGCCGTCCGGGCGCGAGGTGCTGATCTCGAAGCTGGTGCGCAGCAGCGCACCGAGCGCCTTGCTCATCTGCAGCACCAGGCGGTTGTGGCTGGCGCGCAGCAGGCCCTGGTGGAAGGCCAGGTCATGCAGCACGTATTCACCGCCGATTTCCACCGCTTCCTTCATGCCGGCGTAGGCCGTCTCGATCTCGGCGATGTCGGCTGCGGTGGCTCGCTCGGCCGCCAGCCGAACGGCGGCGGGCTCCACCAGCCGACGCAGCTCCTGCAAGTCGCGCAGGAAAGAACGGGTCAGCCCCAGCCGTGACTGCCAGCCCACAACGTCGGGATCGAACCAGTTCCACTGTTCGGCCGGCAGCACACGCGTGCCGACCTTCGGGCCGGTGGACACCAGCCCCTTGGCAACCAGGCCCTTGATGGCTTCGCGCACCACGGTACGGCTGACGCCGTACTCCTCACACAACGTGGGCTCGCTCGGTACGCTGCTGCCCGGCGGGTAACGCCCGGCAACGATGGCTTCACCCAGCAACTCGAGCGTGCGGCCTTGAACGTTCTTGATCAGCACAGGGCGCTCAGGGGCTGGTTCACAGCCGGTCAGCCCAACCGCTGGCCGCTTTGGCCGTCGAAGACATGCGCCTTGTCGGCATCCAGCGCCAGGTAAACCGTGTCGTCGGGATGCACCGCCGTGCGGCCGTGCATCACCACGACGATGGGCTTGTCGCCCACCTGCAGCAGCAGTTCGGTCTCGGCGCCTGTCGGCTCGACAACCACCACCTTGGCCGCGATGCCTTGTTCCGCCAGGCGCAGATCGGTCGGGCGGATGCCGTAGTGAACCGTCTGCCCTTCGCTGCCGGCACGCGGTGGAACCGGCCAACGCGCACCCAATGCCTCGACCGCACCGCCGCGCACTGTGCCCTCGAACACATTCATCGCCGGCGAACCGATGAACTGCGCCACGAACAAGTTGCCCGGCCGGTCGAACAGCTCCAGCGGCGTGCCTATCTGCTCGACGATGCCGTCGTGCATGACGACAATGCGGTCGGCCATCGTCATGGCCTCGATCTGGTCGTGGGTGACATAGACGGTGGTGGTCTTCAGTCGCTGGTGCAGCGCCTTGATCTCGGCGCGCATCGCCACGCGCAGCTTGGCGTCGAGGTTGCTCAGCGGTTCGTCGAATAGAAACACCTTGGGGTCGCGAACGATCGCGCGGCCCATCGCCACGCGCTGGCGCTGGCCGCCGGACAGCTCACGTGGGTAGCGCTCCAGCAGCGGGTCAAGATTGAGGATCTTCGCCGCCCGCGCCACCCGCTCCTCAGTCGTGCTGCGGTCGGCCTTGCGCAGCCGCAGCGAGAAGCCCATGTTCTCGCGCACCGTCATGTGCGGGTACAGCGCATAACTCTGGAACACCATGGCAATGTCGCGGTCCTTGCTTTCGAGGTCGTTGACGACCTTGCCGTCGATGACGATTTCGCCGCCGCTGATCTCCTCCAACCCCGCCAGCATGCGCAGCAACGTGCTCTTGCCGCAGCCACTGGGCCCGACGAGGACCACGAACTCACCATCGGCGATCGAGAACTCGATGCCGTGAATCACCTTGACCTTGCCGTAGGTCTTGCGGATGTCGTGAAAGCTGACGGCGGCCATGCTGTTTTCTAGTTAGGACTTCACCGCGCCGGCAGTGAGCCCCGACACCATGTAGCGTTTGAACGCGTAGTAGATCGCCGCTGGCGGCAGCGCGTAGACGAAGCCGGTGGCCATCAACAGCTCCCACGGCGAATCGTCCGCCGCAAGAAAATTGCCAAGCGCAACAGCCAGCGTGAGATCGGTCTCCTTGCTCAGCAGCAGGAAGCCGTAGAGGTATTCGTTCCACGCCAGCAGCAGGCTGTAGGTGCCGACCGCCACCAGGCTGGGCACCATCAACGGCATGTAGACGAGGCGGAACAACTGCAGCGGCGTGGCGCCGTCGATGCGCGCGGCTTCGTCCAGCTCCCACGGCAGTTTGTCGGAGGCCTGCTTCAGCACCCAGATGCAGTACGGCGAGGCGATCGTCACCATCGCCAGCACCAGGCTCCAGCGGTTGTTCAGCAGGCCGTAGGTGGCCATCGTCTTGTACATCGGCACCGCCAGGAAGGCGGCCGGGATGAAGTACGTCAGCAGCGCCAGGTTCATCACCGTACGGCCGCCGCGCACTTTCAAGCGGCTGATCGCGAAGGCAGCGCAGGTGGAGATGAAGAGCGTGATGACGCCGACCGCGATGGCAATCATCAGGCTGTTGCCCAGCTGCTGCCAGAAGTGGTTCAGATAGAAGTGCTTCTGTCCGAAAACGGTCTCGAAGTTCTGCAGTGTCGGGTTCTTCGGCCACAGCCGCCCCGAAGTCGCCGAGTCACGCTCGCTGATCGCGAACAGGAACATGTGATAGACGGGAATCAGCGTCCATAGCAGCACCGGGATGCCGACGAGCAGCAGCTGCGCTTCACGGCTGACCTTCTGCCACGACAGCTTCATTTGCCCAGCCGCTTCATCATCAGGTAGACCAGCGGCAGCACGAACGGCAGCGCCACCACGATGCTGGCCATGGCGAGCTCGATCTGGTCCAGCCGCAGGTAGCGAATGCCCAGCGTGGCCAGCACGTGCGTCAGATCGGCCGGGCCACCGCCGGTCAGCAGGTAGACGCTGTTGAAGTCACCCAGCGTCCAGATCATGCTGAGCACGGTCGAGGTGAGGTACAGCCCCTTCATCGACGGCCAGGTGATGAAGCGGAACTTCTGCCAGCGGCTGGCACCGTCGACACTGGCCGCTTCGTACTGTTCGGTCGGAATCGCCAGCCGGCCGGCAAGCAGGATCAACGTCCAGAACGGCAGGCTCTTCCAGATGTGCATCAGCATCGACAAGCTCAGCGCCAGCGTCGGGTCGTTGAGCCAGTTGGGCCCGTCCAGACCGGTGAGCTTGAAGATGGTGGTGTTGATCACGCCCCACTCGGGGTTGAGCATGAAACGCACCGACAGGATCGTCGGGATCGACGGCACCGCCCACGGCAGGATGAACACCAGCGACAGCGCCTTGATCCACCAGCGCGTCTGCACGAAGAAGCCCGACAGCGCCAGCGCCAGCGCCATCTTCAGGTTCACGGCCACGACCAGGAAGACGGCCGTGTTGACGGCGGTGCGGAAGAAGACCGGGTCGGCCGCCAGCTTGCTGTAGTTGCCGGGGTCGCGCGCCAGCCACAGCCCGTAGCCGACCGGGTAGAGCACGAAGACGACGAAGATGAGCAGGTAAGGGACCACCAGAAGGCGGCCCCAGAACTCCCAGCTCGACAGCGGCTTCCTGGCCGGCCGCGGTTGGCCCGTCGTATCGAGGACAGCCGTGTTCACACCTTCCCCGGACCCGACGAACTCAGATCAGTTCGCGACCTGTTTGATGCGCGCGATCATCTCGTCCACCGCCTTGTCCACCGGCACCTTCTCGCTCAGCACGCGGTTCATCGCCTTGGCCCAGACGTTCTCGTTGTTGAGCACCGTGAACTTGTAGTTCTTGGTGAATTCGAACGGCGTGGTGCCAGCCATGAACTGGTTGTAGACAGCCGTGCGGTGCGGGTCGGCCTTCCAGAACGCACTCTGCTGCGCCGCCTTGGTCACCGGGAACCAGCGGCCGAGCGCGCCTTCGACATACGGCGTGAGGTTGGCGTCGTCCAGCATGAACTGCACGAACTGCTTGGCCGCGGCCTTGTTCTTGGCGTCCTTGAAGATCACGCCCGTCTTCACGGCGGCGCGGTAGGTCATCTTGGTGCCGTCGGGCTTGGTTGGGAAGCCGCTGGTGGCGATCAGTTCGGTGTAGTTCTTCTTCGCCGTTGCGCGCTGCGCTTCGGTGAGGGTTGCGTTATTGCTGTCGTCCAACCACTTCGCGGCGATCGAGATCGTGGCGTTGTGCGTCAGCGCAATCGTCTTGTTGTGGAAAGCGACGTTGTTGTCCGGGTCCTTCCAGTTGGTACTGGACGGTGGTGTGCAGCCCTTGGCGTAGACCGAGGTGTAGTCGGTGACCGCGTTGATCAAGCCCTGGCGCACCGCCGGGTCGTCGACCAGCACCTTGCCGGAGTCACTGACCAGCTTGACGTTGTAGGCGTCCATGAAGGTCAGGAACGAGAAGAACGAATCGCTCGAATCCACACCCATCGGGAAGCCGGTGCCGAAGGCGCGGTTGCCGCTCTTGGAGCGATAGCCCGCTTGCACCTTTTCGCACCAGAAGTTCCAGAAGCCTGTCCAGTCCTTCGGGATGTCGCTTTCCTTGAAGCCCGCGTCGGCCAGCATGTCCTTCCAGTACTGGATGTGCATGGTCTGCTGCTTGACCGGGAAGGCGTAGTAGGCGCGGCTCTGGGTGGCGTTGTTGTAGAGGAAGGTGGTCGACAACGCCGACGGCTCGAACTTCGCGCGAATGGGGTCGATGACGCTGGAGATGTCCTCCAGCTTGCCTTCGTAAGCCCACTTGGCGGTGACCTGGAAATCGAACACATCGCCATAGGCCACGTCGGGCGGGTTGCCGGCGTCCAGGGCTGCCACGCTCTTGGGAATGGCTTCTTGCGGTGCGTACAGGCTCAGGTCGATCTTGATCTTCGGGTACTTGGTCTCGAACTTCTTGATCGCCGCGTACAGCGCGTCGTCCTCGGCTTTGTAGAAGCCCTTGGCCCACCAGACGGTGAGCTTCTCCTGCGCCAGCGCGGGGCCGGCGGACAGGGCACAGGCGGCCACCGCAGCCGCGGCGATCCAGGTTGACTTCACGAACATGGGGTTGTCTCCGGTGTGGGGCGGCGTGTTCGCCGCGCTTGTAGTCTTATGGTATGACCATCGAAATGGACCCCCGCCTGGGGCTAACCCGGGCTGTTCGGCGGGCCTGGAAAACAGAACATTCCCAGCCTCACACAGCCCCACCCACCGGGCCGGACCCCGCACGATGTCAACTCCCCGCCCGCGCAAGAAGCCGCATGAACTTCGCAGCCAGCAGTGGTTCGGCCGCCAGGACCGCGACGGCTTCGCCTACCGCAGCTGGGTCAAGGGCAAAGGCATACCGCACGACCAGTTCGACGGCCGCCCCGTCATCGGCATCTGCAACACCTTCAGCGAGCTGACGCCCTGCAACAGCCACTTCAGAACACTGGCCGAGCAGGTGAAGATCGGCGTCTACGAAGCCGGTGGTTTCCCGCTCGAATTCCCGGTGATGTCACTCGGCGAGACGCTGCTGCGGCCGACCGCGATGCTCTATCGCAACCTCGCCAGCATGGATGTCGAAGAGAGCATCCGCGGCAATCCGATCGACGGTGTGGTGCTGCTGTTCGGCTGCGACAAGACGACTCCGGCGCTGCTGATGGGCGCCTCGAGCGTCGACCTGCCGACGATCGGCGTCAGCGGCGGCCCGATGCTCAGCGGCAAGTGGCGCGGGCACGAGTTGGGCTCGGGCACCGGCGTGTGGCAGATGAGCGAGCAGGTGCGCGCGGGCACGTTGAATCTGGCTGACTTCTTCGAGGCCGAAAGCTGCATGCACCGCAGCCACGGCCACTGCATGACGATGGGCACGGCCAGCACGATGGCCTCGATGGTCGAGGCACTGGGTGTCGGGTTGCCCGGCAACGCAGCCTATCCGGCGGTGGACGGCCGGCGCAACGTGATCGCACGCCTGGCGGGGCGGCGCATCGTCGAGATGGTTCACGAAGACCAGGTGCTGTCGACCATCCTCACGCGCGAGGCTTTCGAGAACGCCATCCGCACGCTGGCGGCCATCGGCGGCAGCACGAATGCGGTAATCCACCTGATCGCGATTGCCGGGCGCATCGGCGTCAAGCTCACGATCGACGACTTCGACCGCCTGGGCAGCGAGTTGCCCTGCCTCGTCAACATGCAGCCCAGCGGCGAGCACCTGATGGAGGACTTTTGTTACGCAGGTGGTTTGCCGGTGGTGATGCGCGAGATTGCCGCGCTGCTGCACACCAGCGCGGTCACGGCGAACGGCAAGACCATCGGCGAGAACATCGAAGGCGCGCAGAACTTCGATCCGCGTGTGATCAAGACGTTTGCAGAGCCTTTCAAGGCCAAGGCGGGCATCGCCGTGCTTCGCGGCAACCTCGCACCGCGCGGTGCCGTCATCAAGCCGAGCGCGGCCACCCCGGCGCTGATGCAGCACACCGGCCGCGCCGTGGTCTTCGAGGACAGCGACGACTTCCACCACCGCATCGACGACGAAGCGCTGGATGTCGACGAGCACTGCATCCTGGTTCTGAAGAACTGCGGCCCGAAGGGCTACCCCGGCATGGCCGAGGTTGGAAACATGCCGCTGCCGCCCAAGGTGCTGCGCAAGGGCGTGACGGACATGGTCCGCATCAGCGACGCGCGCATGAGCGGCACGGCCTACGGCACGGTCGTGCTGCACACTACGCCCGAAGCAGCCGCCGGTGGCCCCTTGGCCCTGGTGCACAACGGCGACACGATCACGCTGGATGTGGCCGGCCGCCGGCTGCATCTGCACGTGGACGACGCCGAACTCGAACGCCGCCGTGCCGCGTGGTCACCACCGCAGCCACGCCTGACCAGCGGCTACTGGAAGCTCTACATCGACCACGTGCTGCAAGCCGACGAAGGCGCAGACCTGGACTTCCTCGTTGGCAAACGCGGCGCATTCGTTCCCAAGGACAACCACTGAATTGAAGCCTCCACACTCACTTCGTTCGCTGCCCCCCACGGGGGCGAGTCCGCGCCTTCGGGCGGCCGGGCGGCGCTGACATGAGCAAGATCGCCATCGTCACGGGCGCCGGCAGCGGCATTGGTCGTGCCTGCGCACTCGGGCTGCTGGCCGAAGGCTGGCATGTGGGGCTCATCGGCCGCCGCGCCGATGCGCTGCAAGAGACGGCTGCCGCGGCCGGCGCCAACGCCGCCAACGCAACGCCGCTACAGTGCGACGTCACCGACCCGAAGGCCGTAGCCGCTGCCTTTGACAGCGTGGCCGCGCGCCACGGCCGGCTTGACCTGCTGTTCAACAACGCAGGCGGTGGCCTGCCGGCGAAGACGCCGGATCTCGTCACCACCGAAGAATGGCTGCACGTCGTGAATGTCAACCTGAACGGTGCCTTCTACTGCCTGTCGAACGCCTTCCGCCTGATGAAGGCGCAGCAGCCGATGGGCGGCCGCATCATCAACAACGGGTCGATCTCGGCCTACGCGCCGCGGCCGGGATCGATCGGCTACACGGCAACCAAACACGCGGTGAGCGGCTTGACGAAGACCGCCGCGCTCGACGGCCGGCCGTTCGACATCGCGGTCGGCCAGATCGACATCGGCAACGCCGCCAGCGAGATGACGGCACGCATGGTGGGCGGTGTGGCGCAGGCCGACGGCAGCGTGCGGCCGGAACCACGCATGGACCTGTCGGCGGTGGTCGACACCTTGCTGGCGATGGTGCGGCTGCCGCTGACCGCCAACGTGCTGTTCTCCACCGTGATGGCCACCAAGATGCCCTACGTGGGCCGCGGCTGAGGGCTTGCCACCATGAGCGAACGCCTGTCCGGCAAGACCGCCTTCATCACCGCTGCCGGCCAGGGCATCGGCCGGGCCATTGCCCAAGCGTTCCTGCGCGAAGGCGCCGTCGTGGTCGCCACGGACCGTGACGCGGTTCTGCTGGAAGGCCTGCGCGCCCAGGGGCCCTGCACGGTGCTCGGGCTCGACGTCACCGACGCCGATGCCATCGCCGAGGCCGCACGAGCGCACGGCGACATCGATGTGCTCGTCAACGCCGCCGGCTTCGTACATGCCAACACGGTGCTGACGTGTACCGAAGAAGAATGGGATGTCGCCTTCACGCTCAACGTGCGCAGCCAGTTCCGCACCATCCGGGCCTTCCTGCCGGCGATGCTGGCGCGCGGCAAGGGCTCGATCATCAATGTGGCCAGCGTGGCCGGCAGCATCAAGGGCGCGCCAAACCGCTTCGTGTACGGCACGACCAAGGCCGCCATCATCGGTCTGACCAAGGCGGTGGCCGCCGACACCATCACCCAGGGTGTGCGCTGCAACGCCATCTGCCCCGGCACGGTCGATTCGCCTTCGCTGCGCCAACGCATCGCCGCGCAGGCCGCGGCCAGCGGGCAGACGCTGGAACAGGTCGAAGCCGCCTTCGTCGCACGCCAGCCGATGGGACGACTGGGCAACGTGGAAGAGATCGCAGCGCTGGCCGTCTACCTGGCCAGCGACGAATCCGCCTTCACCACCGGCACGTCGCAGGTCATCGACGGCGGTTGGTCAAACTAACTTCTCATACACACTGACACCATGAAACTGCTGCGCCACGGTCCGAAGGGGCAAGAGAAACCCGCACTGCTCGACGCCGACGGGAAGGTGCGCGACCTCAGCGCGCTGTTGCCCGACATCACACCCGCCACGCTGTCGCCGGCGGGCCTGTCGCGGCTGCGCGACCTGGACGTCACGTCACTGCCCGTGGTGCCGCTGCAGCGCCTGGCCGTGCCGTGGGCCGGCATGGGCAAGTTCATCGCCATCGGCCTCAACTACGCCGACCACGCGGCCGAGTCGAACATGCCGATCCCGAAGGAGCCGATCGTCTTCATGAAGACGACCAGTTGCGCGATCGGCTGCAACGATCCGGTGGTGCTGCCGCAAGGCTCGGTCAAGAGCGACTGGGAGGTCGAGCTCGGCATCGTCATCGGCAGCACCGCACGTTACGTGTCCGAGGCCGACGCGCTGGCCTGCGTGGCCGGCTACTGCGTCGTCAACGATCTCTCCGAGCGCGAGTACCAGCTCGAACGCGGCGGGCAATGGGACAAGGGCAAGGGCTGCGACACCTTCGGGCCGGTGGGCCCGTGGCTGGTGACGGCCGACGAGGTCGGAGACCCGCAGGCGCTGGGGATGTGGCTGGACGTCAACGGCCACCGCTGGCAGAACGGCAGCACGCGGACGATGATCTTCGGTGCCGCCACGTTGGTGAGTTATCTCAGCCGCTTCATGACGCTGAACCCCGGTGACCTGATCACCACCGGCACGCCGCCCGGCGTGGGCCTGGGCGCGAAGCCGAATCCGGTGTTCCTGAAGCCCGGCGATGTGATGAAGCTGGGCATCGAGAAGCTCGGCGAGCAGCAGCAGACCGTGCACGCCTGGAATGCCGCGTTGATCGACGGGTAGTCGAGTGAGCAGCCTGGCGATCCGTATTCACGCCGCTGACAACGTGGTGATCGCGCGGCGGCAGTTGCTCGGCGGCACGGTAATCGACGACGAGCGCATCACTGTGCAAGGCCTGGTGCCGCCGGGGCACAAGGTGGCTACCCACGCCATCGCGGCGGGCGAAGCGGTGCGGCGCTACGACCAGGTGATCGGCCATGCCACCGCTGCCATTGCGCCGGGGCAGCACGTGCATGTGCACAACCTGGCCTTCGCTGACTTCGAGCGCCCGCACGAGGTCGGCAGCGAAGCGCGAGCCACCGAATATGTGGCCGAGCCGGCCACCTTCGAAGGCATCGTGCGGGCCGATGGCCGCGTAGCCACCCGCAACTACATCGGTGTGCTGACCAGTGTCAACTGCTCGGCCACCGCGGCGCGCGCCATCGCCGACCAGTTCCGCCGCGACGTCCACCCGCAGGCGCTGGCCGACTTCCCGAACGTCGACGGCGTGGTGGCGCTGACGCACGGCATGGGCTGCGCCACCGACAGCGAAGGCGAAGAACTGCGCGTGCTTCGTCGTACGCTCGGCGGCTACGCGCGCCACCCCAACTTTGCCGCTGTGCTGGTGGTGGGGCTGGGCTGCGAGACCAACCAGATCCAGGGCCTGATCGCGCAGGAAGGTTTGCAGGAAGGCGCGAACCTGGCCACCTTCAACATCCAGGACAGTGGCGGCACCGCCAGCACGGTGGCGCGCGGCATCGAGCTGATCCGGCGCATGCTGCCCGAGGCCAACCGGGTAACGCGGCAGCCGGTGCCCGCAAAGCACATCGTCGTCGGACTGCAATGCGGCGGCAGCGACGGCTACAGCGGGATCAGTGCCAATCCGGCATTGGGCGCCGCCGTCGATCGGCTGGTGCGGCATGGCGGCACGGCCATCCTCAGCGAAACGCCCGAGGTCTATGGCGGCGAGCACCTGCTCACCCGCCGCGCGATCAACACCGACGTCGCCGCCAGGCTGTTGGCGCGCATCGCGTGGTGGGAGCAGTACACCGCACGAAACGGCATGCGCATGGACAACAACCCCTCGGCCGGCAACAAGGCCGGGGGGCTGACAACGATCCTGGAGAAAAGCCTGGGTGCCATCGCCAAGAGCGGCACCACGGCGTTGGTCGAGGTGCTGGAGTACGCGGAAAGCGTGCGCGTGCCCGGCTTCGTGTTCATGGACACGCCCGGCTACGACCCGGTGTCGGCCACCGGCCAGGTGGCCGGCGGCGCGAACCTGATCTGCTTCACCACCGGCCGCGGCAGTGCTTACGGCTGCGCGCCTTCACCGTCGCTCAAGCTGTCGACCAACACAGCCTTGTGGCGCAAGCAGCAGGACGACATCGACATCGACTGCGGCGGCATCGTCGAAGGCCTGGAGACGGTGGACGAGGCCGGCGAACGCATCTTCCAGCTGATGCTGGCAACGGCCTCGGGCCGCGCCACGCGCAGCGAGCTGCACGGTTACGGTCAGAACGAGTTCGTGCCCTGGCAGCTGGGTGCGGTGATGTAGCGGCGGCGCAGCCCGACAACGCCCGCCAGACCCAGACCAAACATCAGCCACGTGGACGGCTCCGGCACTTGCGCCACCGCGAGCACGCCGCTGGCGGTGAAGTCGGTGAACACGCCGTCGACGCCGAGGTTCATGTAGTACGCCATCTCGGTCACCGGGTTTGCAAAGCCGTAGCCGCTGGCGTCGTCGCGAAAGGTGAAGGCGTGCACCAGCAGGCCGTTGGCGTGCGCCAGTTCGATCACGCCGGTGCTGCCGTCGACGCGGCGGTCCTTGATGGTCAGCACGCCATCGCCGTCGCGGTCGATGCCGTCGTCCACCGTCGTCACGAGATACGGTTTCCACGGGCCGATGCCGTCGGCATAGGTCTTGATGAAACCCAGGCCGATGTTCGTCACCATGTCGGCGAAGCTCAGGTCGCCGCCGGCCGCCGCCACGTCGTAGGGCTGGCCGTACGGCGCGCTGAGGTCCAGCGAGCCATCGGCGTTGACGTCGTTGGCGTCGATCAACTGCACCAGCCGGATGTCGGTGACCTGGTTCAGGTACTGCAGGTTGCCGATCTCGAAGGACTGGATGAACACCGGGGCGTTTCCGGTATTGCCGTACGCGGTGTGAAGCTTGGTCACCAGCGTGTTCTCGAAGACCTTGTTGCCGAAGAGCGTGCCGTGGAAGGTCGAGTGCTTGATCTCGGGGTAGATGCCGACCGTACGGCCGGTGGCCACACTTTGCGCCTGCGCCAGCGCGATCACCTCGTCGAGCGTGGGAATCTGGAACTGGCCGTTGAAGCTCTGGTCGCGGTTGGCGCGCGGCTGGATGGCGCGCAGCGTCTTGACCTCGGCCAGCGTGAAGTCGCTGGCGAACCAGTCGGTGGTCGAGACACCATCGACCATCTTCGTCGTCTTGTACGACGCGAACTGCGGCAGGCTGGCGACGTTGGTGGTGCCGCCGAGCATCGGCTCGTGGCGGGCGATGAGGAAACCGTCCTTCGTCATCACCACATCGGGCTCGATGTAGTTGGCTCCCTGCTGGATCGCCAGCAGGTAGGCCTCCAGCGTGTGCTCGGGCCGCAAGCCTGATGCGCCGCGGTGGGCAATGACCAACGGCGCATCGCCATTCAACGTGTTGTAGGCGGCAGCGGGCAGCGCACTCAGCGCAGAAACCGTCGCAAGCGCCAGGGCGGCAAGGCGTGTGCAAGAAAACGCGGGCGTGAACATCGGCTCCTCCGGTACACGGGCTCGGCTGGCCCGAATGGCTGGAGTGTGCGAACCGATCGTGACAGTTTTATGCCGGCCGCGGTGCTGTTGAGACTACAGCTTGCCGTCGAAGGTGTTGCACTGCGCCACCTGGCCCGAATCCATGCCGCGCTTGAACCAGGTCATGCGTTGCTGGCTCGATCCGTGGGTGAAGCTCTCGGGCACGATGCGGCCCTGCGACTTGCGCTGCAGCGTGTCGTCACCGATCTGGGCTGCGGCGTTCAGCCCTTCTTCGATGTCGCCCTTGTCCAGCCAACCACGGCTCTTCTGCGAGTGGTGCGTCCACACGCCGGCCAGGCAGTCGGCTTGCAGCTCGACGCGAACCGACATCGCGTTCATCTGCTGCTCGCCGATCTTGCCGCGCATCGCGTCGACCTTGCCGGTGATGCCGAGCAGGTTCTGCACGTGGTGGCCGACTTCGTGCGCGACAACGTAGGCCTGCGCGAAGTCGCCCGGCGCGCCCATGCGTTGCGACAGCGTGCGAAAGAATGCTGTGTCCAGGTACAGCTTGCCGTCGCCCGGGCAGTAGAACGGCCCCATCGCGCTCTGCCCGGTGCCGCAGGCGGTGGGCGTGACGCCTTCGAACAGCACCAACCCAGGCGCCCGGTACTGCGAGCCGCTGGCCTGGAAGACCTGGGTCCAGACCACTTCGGTGTCGCGCAGCACGACCGACAGGAACTCTTTGGCCTTGTCGTTCACGCCTGGCGCGGCGGGTGCCTGCTGCGACACAGCCGGCACGCCACCACCGCCGCTGAGCAAGCCGAGGATGGTCAACGGATTGATGCCGAAGATCCAACCGCCAAGCAGCGCGATGACGATGGTGCCGATGCCGATGCCACGCCCGCCGAGGCGAAAGCCACCACCGCCGCCGCCGCCCGCGCCGCGTCGGTCCTCGACGTTGCTGCTTTGTTCTCCGCCTTCCCACTTCATGGTCTTGCTCCTCAGGCTTTCGGCAGGGTTACGCCGCGCTGGCCTTGATACTTGCCGCCGCGGTCCTTGTAGCTGGTTTCGCAGACCTCGTCGCTCTCGAAGAACAGCACCTGTGCGCAACCCTCTCCGGCGTAGATCTTGGCCGGCAGCGGCGTGGTGTTGCTGAACTCCAGCGTCACGTAGCCTTCCCATTCGGGCTCGAGAGGCGTCACGTTGACGATGATTCCGCAGCGCGCATAGGTGCTCTTGCCCAGGCAGATCGTCAGCACGTTGCGCGGGATGCGGAAGTACTCCAACGTCCGCGCCAGCGCAAAGCTGTTGGGCGGGATGACGCAGACGTCCTTGTTGATGTCGACGAAGCTGTTCTCATCGAAGTTCTTCGGGTCCACCACCGTGCTGTGGATGTTGGTGAAGACCTTGAATTCGGGGGCGCAGCGGATGTCGTAGCCGTAGCTGCTGGTGCCGTAGCTGACGATGCGCTGGCCGTTCAGCTCGCGCACCTGGCCGGGCTCGAAGGGTTCGATCATCCCGTGCTCGGCCGCCATGCGGCGGATCCACTTGTCGCTCTTGATCGTCATCCCGTCCCTTCTCGTCTTTTTCACAAAGGCTGGCCAGATTCTAGGAGCCGGGCTTAGCATTTCAGCCGCGACCCCAAAAGGAGCCGATCGCCATGGCCACCCCCTTTCGCCCCGCGCTGATGCTGCTGACGCTGTACGCCGAGTACCACCGCGACCGGCGCAACATCCTGACCCACTTCATCGGCGTTCCGATGATCGTGTTTGGTGTGGTGGTGTTGCTGGTGCGGCCGACGTTCATGGTGGGTGGCTGGGCGATGACACCCGCGTGGGTAGCGTATGGGCTGGCCACCGCGTGGTACCTGACGCGCGGCGAGCTCGCGCTCGGCGCGTTGACCAGCGTGGGCATCGGCTTGTTGACGATCGGCGCGCATACCGTGGGCGGCGGCAGCGTCGCCAGCTGGCTGAGCTGGGGCATCGGCATGTTCGCGGTCGGCTGGGTGATCCAGTTGGTCGGCCACTACTACGAAGGCCGCAAGCCAGCCTTCGCCGATGACGTCGTCGGCTTGCTGGTCGGCCCGATGTTCGTGATGCTGGAGCTGGCCGCGCTGCTGGGCCTGTTCAAGGGCTTGATCGCGCGCATCGAAGCGACCGCCGGGCCGACGCACATCCGCGACCTGGCGCACCCGGCCGTCTGAAGCACCGCAGACCCGGCTCCTAGAATCGCGCGCATGTCGCGCAAGCTTTTCGTTACCACCGCACTGCCCTACGCCAACGGCCCGCTGCACATCGGGCACATGGTCGAGTACATCCAGGCCGACACCTGGGTGCGTTACCAGCGCATGCAGGGCCACGCCGTCAACTTCGTCTGCGCCGACGACGCGCACGGCGCGGCGATCATGATTGCCGCCGAACAGGCCGGCGTCACACCGCAGGCCTACGTGGCAGGCATCGCTGCCGGCCGGCCGGCGTACCTGAACGGCTTCCACATTGCCTTCGACCATTGGCATTCGACCGATGCGCCGGAGAACCACGCCCTAGCCTCGCAGATCTACCTGAGGCTTCGCGAAGCGGGCCTGATCGAACGCCGCACCATCGAGCAGTTCTTCGACCCCGCGAAGGGCATGTTCCTGGCCGACCGCTTCATCAAGGGCACCTGCCCGAACTGCGGCACACCTGACCAGTACGGCGACAACTGCGAAGCCTGCGGCGCGGTCTACCAGCCGACCGAACTGAAAAACCCGTACTCGGCGTTGTCGGGCGCACCACCGGTGCTGAAAAGCAGCGAGCACTTCTTCTTCAGCCTGTCGGATCCGCGCTGCGTCGCGTTCCTGGAAAGCTGGACGCAGGACGGTCGACTGCAAAGCGAAGTCGCCAACAAGGTGCGCGAGTGGTTCAAGCGCGATGAATCCGGCAAGGTCAGCCTCGGCGACTGGGACATCAGCCGCGACGCGCCGTATTTCGGCATCGCCATCCCCGACGCGCCCGGCAAGTTCTTCTACGTCTGGCTCGACGCGCCGGTCGGCTACCTGGCTTCGTTGCAGGCGCTGTTCGCCAAGCGCGGCGAGGACATGGACGCGTATCTGGCCGACCCTGCCGTCGAGCAGATTCACTTCATCGGCAAGGACATCGTCACCTTCCACACGCTGTTCTGGCCGGCGATGCTGAAGTTCAGCGGCCGCAAGGTGCCCGACCGCATCCACGTGCACGGCCACCTCACGGTCGGCGGCGCCAAGATGAGCAAGAGCCGCGGCACCGGCATCAGCCCGGTGCGCTACCTCGAGCTCGGGCTGAACCCGGAGTGGTTCCGCTACTACATCGCGACCAAGCTCACGGCGCGGGTCGAGGATCTCGACTTCGCACCCGACGACTTCATCGCGCGCGTGAACGCCGACCTGATCGGCAAGTACATCAACATCGCCAGCCGTGCCGCCGGCTTCCTGAGCAAGCGCTTCGACGGCGTGCTGTCTGCCGATCTGGGCGAGGACGGCGAAGCCCTGCTGCAGCACCTGCACGCCCAGGCGGATGCGATCGGCGCGCTGTGGGACGAGCGCGAGTTCGCCAAGGCGTTGCGCGAGGTGATGCTGCTGGCCGACCGCGTCAACGAATACGTCGACCGCCACAAGCCGTGGGAACTGGCCAAGGCCGCCGGGCGCGAAAGTGAACTGCAGCAGGCGTGCAGCGTCTGCATCGAGGCCTTCCGCGTGCTGACGGTATTGTTGAAGCCGGTGCTGCCGGCGTTGGCCATGCAGGTCGAAGCGTTCCTGAAAGTGCCGCCGCTGTTGTGGAGCGATGCCGCACGACGCCTCGGCGCGCACCGCATCGGCGAGTACAAGCACCTGATGCAGCGGGTGGACGGCAAGCTCGTCGACGCGTTGCTGACACCGGCTGGACCGCTGCCCGAAGCGCCGGCTGCCTTGGTTCAACCCGGCGGAGAAGCGATCGCACCCACCATCGGCATCGACGACTTCAACAAGTGCGACCTGCGCATCGCCCACATCGTGGCGGCCGAGGCCGTCGAGGGCAGCACCAAGCTACTGCGGCTGACGCTGGATGTCGGCGAAGGACGCCACCGCAGCGTCTTCAGCGGCATCGCTGCCAACTACAAGCCCGAAGAGCTGGCCGGCAAGCTCACCGTGATGGTCGCCAACCTGGCGCCGCGCAAGATGAAGTTCGGCGTCAGCGAAGGCATGGTGCTGGCTGCCAGCCACGCCAACGAAAATGCCGAGCCGGGTGTCTACGTGCTCGAACCCTTCCCCGGCGCCGCGCCGGGCATGCGCGTACGTTGACCCTGCCCGGCAGGCTGACCCGATGGACCTGCCGCAACTGCACCGCTTCCGCCCCCGCCTGCTCGACACGCTGCGCGGCTACGACCGCCAGCGCGCGCTGGCCGACATTGGCGCGGGCATCACCGTCGGTGTGGTCGCACTGCCGTTGGCGTTGGCCTTTGCCATCGCCTCGGGCGTCAAACCCGAGCAAGGGCTGATCACGGCCATCGTCGCCGGGTTCCTGATCTCTGCGCTCGGCGGCTCCAACGTGCAGATCGGCGGGCCGGCGGGTGCCTTCATCGTCATCGTGTTCGGCATCGTCGAACGCTACGGCCTGACCAACCTGCTCATCAGCACGGCGCTCGCCGGCGCGCTGCTGTTCGTGCTCGGGCTGTTCAAGCTCGGGGCGCTGGTGCGCTACGTGCCGGTGCCGATCATCATCGGCTTCACCAACGGCATCGCGGTACTGATCGCGCTGTCGCAGTTGCGCGATCTGTTCGGCCTGGCGGTGGCGAAGATGCCGGCCGACTTCTTTGCGCAAGTCGGCGTCCTCACTGCGCAGGCCCACACGACGAACCTCGCCGCGCTGGCCCTGGGCGGGGCCAGCGTGGCCGTGGTGGCGTTGTGGCCGAAGTCGACGGTGCAGGCTTCCACCGGCCCGCGCGTGCCGGGTATGAACCTCAAGCGCGCCGCCTCGCACCTGCCCGGCACGGTGGTGGCATTGGTCGGCGCCACGCTGGCGGTGTGGTTCTTCAAGCTGCCGGTGGAGACCATCGGCAGCCGCTTCGGCGGCATCCCGCAGGGTCTGCCCACCCTCGCGCTGCCCGAATTCAGCTGGGCCACCGCCAAGCAGCTGCTGATTCCCACGCTGACGATCGCGCTGCTGGGTGCCGTCGAGTCGCTGCTGTGCGCGCGGGTGGCCGACAACATGGCCGACCACCCGCGCCACGACCCCAACCAGGAGCTGATGGCGCAGGGCATCGCCAACATGGTGGTGCCGCTGTTCGGCGGCATCCCGGCCACCGGCACGATGGCGCGCACCGTCACCAACGTGCGTGCCGGTGCTGTCAGCCCGATCGCCGGCATCGTGCACGCGCTGACGCTGCTGTTGGTGTTGCTGGTGGGGGCGCCGCTGGCGGCGCACGTGCCGCTGGCCGCACTCGCCGGCATCCTGCTGTTTGTGGCCTGGAACATGGGCGAGTGGCGCGAGTTCGCGCGGCTGCGCCATTTCTCATTGCCGTATCGCACCATCCTGATCGGCACCTTCCTGCTGACGGTGGTGTTCGACCTGATGGTGGCGGTTGAGGTCGGGCTGGTGCTGGCCTGCGTGTTCTTCATCGTGCGCATGAGCACGCTGTTCCGCGCCGTGCCGGTGGTGGGCGTGGCGCTACCCGCAGGCGTGAAGGTGTTCGAGCTTTTCGGCGCGCTGTTCTTCGGCGCGGTCGGCAAGGTCGAGGCCCTGCCGGCAATGCTGGCACCGGATACGAAAGCGGTGGTGCTGGAAATGCACCGGCTGATCTCGCTCGACACCTCCGGCGCCGATGCCCTGGAGCAACTGCTGCGCGTACTGCGCCGGCAGAACGTGGCGCTGGTGCTGGCCAACGTCAACGAGCAGCCGCTGTCGTTGATGCGGCGCTGCGGATTCGAAGCGCGCCTGGGTGAAGAGCGAATCGTGTCCAGTATGGCGGCGGCGCTGGCGTTGATCGCAACCGCCGAAGCCAAGGCCGAGGCCGCGCCACCCTCAGCTTCCAGCACCTGACACGGGGCGTACGGGTCAACGGCTGCGCGTCAGCGCCGGGCCCGGGCCCGCCAGGGCTTGGCAGCCGCCTTCAGCCGCGCCAGCGCTTTCACGGCATGCTGCAGCGCGGCGGGCTGTTGCGCCGCCAGCCAGCCATCCGCGAACCACGCGCCGGGCTGCGTCGATGGGCCGTCTGTCTGCGCGCGAGCACGGAAGTGGTCGCGCGCCACCTGCAAGTCGTTGCACTGGCCCAGCGCTTCGAGCGCGCGGTTGAGCGCCTTTTGCACCGGCCGCGCAGCCTTGGCCGGGTACAGCGGGGCCAGGAACTCGAAGGCATAGCGCAGACGCTTGATGCGCTTGCGTGCCCGATGCCGGCGTGGGATGTCGGCTTGCTCGAAGACCGACGCATCGGCCCAGGCTCGCCGCCACGCGCTGCGCAATACCAACGAGGCTGCGGCGCGGCGCGGGCTCTCTTCCCGTCCGTCCGGCACGGGTGCCAGCACCCAGGCCAAGGTGTCCAGTGCCGCGGCCGTGAACGCCGGCCCGCGCACCACCTCGGCCGGCACCGCGCCGCCGGCCGAGGTGGGCGCAGCCAACGGCGGACACCCGGCGGCCTGCAGCCGCGGCAACCAGGTCTGGGCGATGACGTCCGCGTCGCGCGCTTGGCCCAGCTCGGCAAAACAGACCGCCCAGCGCTCCTCCAGGGCGTGCGAAGCGTCCTCCATGCCCCACGGCGCCAGCAGCGACAGTGCCGAGCGCAGCCGCCGGATCGCCACGCGCAATTGATGAAGGTGTTCGGGCGTGCCGCTGCCGGCCGCCACTTCGGCGGCGTTCGGCAGGGCCTGCGCCAGCACGCTGGCCAGCGTCGACTGCCAGACGGCGAACACCCCATCGCCCGCCGGCAGCAGCGCCTTGGCAGCCCGCACAGCCGGCACCTGCGCCGCGCCAATGGCCAGCCGAAAGCCGCGCTCCGACTTCGTGCGTACGTCCCACCACAGCCGGTGCTTCGCCGCCCAGCGCGCGGCCAGTGCCGGTAAGGCCTGCGACGGGCCGGAGAGCAGCTCGAACTCGATCTCGTCGACGGCAACGCGTTCACCGCCGGTTTCGATGAAGCCCCGGTCGTACGCCAGCTCGATGAGCGCGCCGGCATGCCGCACCCTGCGGTGCAGGCGCTGGATGTCGGTGCGGTACAGCGGCACCAGCGCTGCACCGTCGGCCAGCAAGGCAGCCAGGGCCTTGCCGGCCGGCGTGCCGTTGTGACGCGTGGCATCGAGCGCTGGTTCGTGGCGCGAAGGGCCGATCGGCACCTCGTCTTCGAGCCGCTGCGCCAGGCCGTCGCCACGACCTTTCAAGGTCTGTACCCACGACGAACCTTCGAGCCGCATGCGCAGCGCAAAGCCGGCTGCTGCGAGGCGGTGGTCGGCGGTATCGGCGTAGGTGGCACGCAGCCGCGTGCGCTGCGCACGGGCGGTGGCCACGGCCCGCAGCAGCGCGGCACGCGCCGCAGGGGGCACCTGGAACTTCAGCTCGGTTTCGAACGGCATGGTGGATGCGCGAGACGGCGTTGCGGCCGGGGGTTCAATTGCGGCCCGAGCCTTGCGAGTCGCGCGGGTCGTCGATGATGATCGTCGCCGTCACGCGCTTGTCGGCACCGAAGGTCACGCTGAAGAGTTTCGATTCGGTCTGCGGCCGAAAGCGCCAGTCCCAGACCTCTTCGTTCTTCAGCGCATAGGGCACCATCTTCGCGGGCCGGCCGAGCAGCGTGCGCACCTCGTTCTGCGACAGGCCCGGCGTCACACGGGCAAAGTTGTCGGCGTTGAGCAACTGGCGCAGCCCGCTCATCTTGCCGTCGGTGCCGATGGTGATCAGGTAGTTGGTCCAGCCTTCGGGCTGACGCGGGTACTCCATGATCCGGCTGCCGTCCGGCATCACCGTCACCGTCACGGGCTCGCCGAACTCCTTGCGCACCTCGACCTCGGTCGAGACGCCCTCTTCCAGCTTGGACGAGCGGTCGCATGCCACCAGAAGTAGCGCCGCCAGCAGCGAAAGACACAACCCCAATCGCATCAACATCCCCCGCATAAAATGCGCGGTCGATTCTGCCCCGAGGCCCCATGCCGCTGTTCTGGAAGCCCTACAAGTCCGACGTCACGAACTTCATCGAGACGCTGAAGGCCAAGAAGCCGACGCTGGAGGCCGAACAGCGCGCCGGCCGCGCGTTGTTGTGGGATCGCCCGATCGACCGCAACGCCGCCGCCGAGTGGGCCGAAGCCCTTGTTCCGCAGCAACCCTACGTCTACCAGACAGAGACCGTCCCGCAGCCCGACCCGAAGCGTTAAGCCGCGTGGACGAGACGCTCGAACTGGCGGCCGACCCCGCCCCGCCCGCGCCCGAAGCCGTGGACCAGATAGCCGTTGCGCGTCTGTACGGCGAGCCGTTGTTCCGGCTGCCGCAGGACCTGTACATCCCGCCCGATGCGCTGGAGGTTTTCCTCGAAGCCTTCGAAGGCCCGCTCGACCTGCTGCTGTACCTGATCCGCCGCCAGAACTTCAACATCCTCGACATCCCGCTGGCCAGCGTGACGCGCCAGTACCTCGAATACGTCGAGCAGATCCGCAAGCACAACCTCGAGCTCGCCAGCGACTACCTGCTGATGGCAGCGATGCTGATCGAGATCAAGAGCCGCATGCTGCTGCCGCCGAAGAAAAGGGCCGACGGCGGCGAGCCCGAGGATCCGCGAGCCGAACTCGTGCGCCGCCTGGTCGAGTACGAACAGATCAAGCTCGGCGCGGCGAAGATCGATGCGCTGCCGCTGGCCGGCCGCGACTTCCTGCGTGCGCAGGTTCACATCGAGCAGAGCCTGGAGCCGCGCTGGCCAGAGGTGAACGCCGACGACCTGCGCGACGCCTGGCGCGACATCCTGGCCCGCGCCAAGCTGAGCGCGCACCACACGATCAGCCGCGAGCAACTCTCGGTGCGCGAGCACATGAGCCAGATGCTGCGCGCGTTGCAAGGCCGGCGCTTCGTCGAGTTCCACGAACTCTTCGACCGGAAGCGTGGCTTGCCGGTGCTGGTAGTGACCTTCATCGCGATGCTGGAACTCTCACGCGAACACCTGCTGGAAGTGACACAGGCCGAAGCCTTCGCGCCGATCTACGTGCGGCTGGCGTACTCGCCGAGCTGACGCTCGCGCTGACGCTGACCCCCGCGCACGCTCAGTGCGCCTCTTCCCAGTTGCGCCCCACACCCACCTCGGACAGCAGAGGCACGTCGAGCTTCGCCACGCCGGCCATCAGGCGCGGGATCGCTTCGCGCGCCCAGGGCAGCTCGGCGTCGGGCACTTCGAGTACCAGCTCGTCGTGCACCTGCATCACCATGCGGGTGGCGCGCTGTTCGTCGTCCAGCGCCTTCTGCACGGCAATCATCGCCAACTTGATCAGGTCCGCCGCCGTACCCTGCATCGGCGCGTTGATGGCCTGCCGCTCGGCGCCGCTCTTGCGCGGGCCGTTGCCGCTGTTGATCTCGGGCAACCACAGGCGGCGGCCGAACACCGTTTCGACATAACCCTTGTCATGGGCTGACGCGCGCGTCTCGTCCATGTAGCGCTTGACGCCGGCAAAGCGCGCGAAGTACTTGTCGATGTAGTCGCGCGCCGCTTTCTGCTCGATGCCCAGGTTGCTGGCGAGGCCGAACGCGCCCATGCCGTAGATCAACCCGAAGTTGATGACCTTGGCATAACGCCGTTGTTCGCTGGAGACATCGGTCACCGGCACGCTGAAGACCTCGCTGGCGGTCGCCTTGTGCACGTCCACGCCCTCGGCAAAGGCGCGCAGCAAGGCCGGGTCGCCGCTGATGTGGGCCATGATGCGCAGCTCGATCTGCGAGTAGTCGGCGCTCATCAGCACATGGCCCGGCGGCGCGATGAAGGCCTCGCGCACGCGGCGGCCTTCGGCAGTGCGGATCGGGATGTTCTGCAAGTTCGGGTCGTTGCTGGCCAGCCGCCCCGTCACCGCCACGGCCTGCGCGTAGTTGGTGTGCACGCGGCCCGTTTGCGGATTGACCATCAACGGCAGCTTGTCGGTGTAAGTGCCCTTCAGCTTGGCCAGGCTGCGGTGGTCGAGGATGCGCGCCGGCAGCGGGTAGTCGGCCGCCAGTTCAGCCAGCACCTCTTCGTCGGTGCTGGGCGCGCCCGAGGCGGTCTTCTTCTTCACTGGCAAGCCGAGCTTGACGAACAGGATCTCGCCGATCTGCTTCGGGCTGCCCAGGTTGAAGGGCTGACCGGCGATCGAATACGCCTCCTGTTCGAGGGCCACCATGCGTTCGGCCAGTGCCTGGCTCTGCGCGGCGAGCACGGCCGAGTCGATCAGCACACCGTGCCGCTCGATACGCCGCAGCACCGTGCTCACCGGCATCTCGATGGTCTCGTAGACCTCGCGCAGCCCTCGGTCGGCCTGCACCTGCGGCCACAGCACCTGGTGCACCTGCATCGTCATCTCGCTGTCTTCGCCCGAGTATTCGGTGGCCTTGGCCACGTCGACCTGCGCAAACGGGATCTGGTTGACGCCCTTGCCGCACATGTCCTCGTAGCTCAGCCCATGCCGGCCGAGGTGCCGGTCTGCCAAGCTTTCCAGGCTGTGCGGCTTGTGGGCTTCGAGCACATAACTCTGCAAAAGAGTGTCATGGGTGTAGCCGCGCACGGCGATGCCGTGGTTGGCAAAGACATGAGCGTCGTACTTGGTGTTCTGGCCCAGCTTGGCGTGGGCCGCGTCTTCGAGCCACGGGCGCAACTTGTCGAGAACGGCTTGCAGCGGCAACTGCTCCGGCGCGTCGGGGTAGGTGTGGGCCAGTGGCACGTACGCGGCGCGGCCGGGCTCGACGGCGAAGGAGATGCCGACGATGCGCGCGCGCTGCGGGTCGAGCGAATCGGTCTCGGTGTCCACGGCTACCAGCGGGGCCCGCTTCAGCACATCGAGCCAGGTGTCCAGGCGTTCCCAGGTGGTGATGGTCTCGTACTCACGAGCCACTGAAACCGCGGGTGCGCGGGCCGGCGCCGGCGTGGCGGGGTCGGCGGCACTTGCCGCCACAGCCTCGTCACTACGTCCCGCTTCCAACTCCCGCTTCCAGGTCTTGAAACCGAAGCGGTCGTAGAAGCCGAGCAGCCCGCTGCTGTCAACCGCGCGCAGCGCCAGCGCGTCCAGCCCGGGCCAACCCGCGACAAACGGAGCCAGGTCGCAATCGGTCACCACCGTGATTAGCTTGCGGCCGGTCGGCAGCCAATCCAGTGCCTTGCGCAGGTTCTCGCCAGCGGCACCCTTGAAGCTGTCGGCAGCGGCCACCACGCCGTCGAGCGAGCCATGTTCGGCAATCCACTTCGCTGCCGTCTTCGGGCCGACCTTGTCGACACCGGGCACGTTGTCGACCGTGTCGCCGATCAGGGTCAGGTAGTCGACGATGCGATTGGGCGAGACCCCGAACTTGGCCGTGACACCCGCTGCATCGAGCCGTTCGTTGCTCATCGTGTTGATCAGCGTGACCTGGTCGTTGACGAGTTGCGCCAGGTCCTTGTCGCCGGTCGAGACGACGACCCGCATGCCTGCCCTCGCCGCCGCCACGCACAGCGTGCCGATGGCGTCGTCGGCCTCGATACCCGGCACCTCCAGTACCGGCCAGCCGAGCAGCTTCACCACCTCGTGAATCGGCTCGATCTGCTGCACCAGTGGCTCGGGCATCGGCGCGCGGTGGCTCTTGTACTCGGGGTACCAGTCGTCGCGGAAGGTCTTGCCTTTGGCGTCGAACACGCACACCGCCAGACGGGCCGGGAACTGCTCGCGCAGGCGCTTCATCATCGCCACCATGCCGTGCACCGCGCCGGTCGGAAAGCCGCTCGGCGCGCGCAGGTCGGGCATCGCGTGGTAGGCCCGGTAGAGGTAGCTTGAGCCGTCCACCAGCAGCAGGGTGTTGTCGGCTTCAGGGGCGGCGTTCGTACTCATCCCGCCATTGTGGCGCGGGGGTTTTGGACCGAGGCGCTGCGTAGAATCCGGCGCATGTTCAGAGCTTCCTGGTTCGTTTTCGGCTGCGCGCTTTGTGTGGCGGCCACGGCTGCAGAGCCCGCGCCGGCGGCCCCTGCAGCGGCCCCTTCCGCTCCCGCTTCAACCACCGCCGAGCGCCGCGTGATCGAAGACGACAACGTGCGCATCGAAGAAACCCGGGTGCGCGGCCAGCTCTCGCGGGTGACGGTGCAAAGCAAGCTCGGTACGGTTCGCAGCTACGAAATCATCGTCGGTCCCGGCGGGCGCGACCCTTCCCAGAAGAACGCCCAGGGTGCCAGCGGTCAGCGCGCCTGGTCGGTGCTGAACTTCTAGGGCCGCGCGTGGCGGTCTACACCGAGGTCCCCTTCGCCGAGGCCGACGCGCTGTTGCAGCGCCTGGGCCTGGGCGGCCTGAATGACCTGCAGGGCATTCGCTCCGGCATCGAGAACACCAACTACTACGCCTCCACAAGGCAGGGCCAGTGGGTGCTGACGCTGTTCGAGCGGCTACCCCGCGAGCAGCTGCCCTACTACCTGCGCCTGATGCAGCACTTGGCTGCGCGCGGTGTGCCGGTGCCCGCACCGCAGCCCGACGCGGCTGGCGAAATCGTGCACACGCTGGCGGCCAAACCCGCCGCGGTCGTCACCCGCCTGCCCGGCGGCCACCGGCTCGCCCCCGACGTGCTTCACTGTGCGCAGGTCGGCGACATGCTGGCGCGCATGCACCTGGCGGGCGCGGACTTCGCACTTCAGCAACCGCACCTGCGCGGGCTGGCGTGGTGGAGCGAGACGGTACCGGTGGTGCTGCCGCATTTGGCGCGCGAACAGGCCACGCTGCTCGGCGGCGAGCTGGCCTTCCAGCAGCAGCTCGGCGCATCTGCGGCTGGCCAGTCGCTGCCCACCGGCCCGATCCACGCCGACCTTTTCCGCGACAACGCGATGTTCGACGATACCGCCGGGCCCGACCGCCTATGCGGCTTCTTCGATTTCTACTTCGCGGGAACCGACACGCTGTTGTTCGACGTGGCGGTGTGCCTGAACGACTGGTGCACCGATCTTGAGAGTGGTCGCCTGGAAGACAAGCGCGCGGTCGCCTTCATGGCCGCCTACCAGGCCGTGCGCCCGCTCGACGCCAACGAAGCGCGCCTGCTGCCCGCCCTGATGCGCGCTGCGGCGCTGCGCTTCTGGATCTCTCGCCTGTGGGACTGGCACCTGCCGCGCAGCGCGGCGCTGTTGCAGCCAAAGGACCCGACCCATTTCGAGCGTGTGCTGCAGCACCGCATCGCCGAACCCTGGCATCCACCAAGATGAGCCGGAGGGCGATCCACCGATGGCGCTGCAACTAAAGACCGTGCCTGCCGCCCGCGGCCCGCGCTGGGTCGCCGATGCCTTCAGGCTCTTCGCCCGCAAGCCGCTGGCCTTTTCGGCGCTGTTCGCGGTGTTCCTGTTCGCCGCGGTGATCGCCGCGCTGCTGCCTGTTGTCGGCGGCGTGTTGCAGATGATGCTGCTGCCGCTGCTGTCGCTGGGTTTCATGATCGCGAGCCAATCGGCGTTGCTCAACGGGCCGGTGCGGCCGACCCAATTCATCGAGCCGTTGCAGACCGACCCGGTGCGCCGCAAGGCGTTGCTGGTGCTGTGCGTGGCTTACGGGCTGTGCGCGGTGGCCATTCTTTGGCTGTGCGACGCAATCAGCAACGACGCCCTGGCCCGTTTGCAGGTGCTGCTGGCGCAGGGCAAGACGGCACAGGCGGAGGTCGACGCGTTGCTGTCCGAACCCGGCGTAGCGACGGCGTCGATCGTGGCCGTGGTCCTGGGCACCGCGCTGTCGGTTCCGTTCTGGCACGCACCCGCGCTGGTGCACTGGGGTGGCCAGAGTGTCGGACAGGCGCTGTTCTCCAGCGCGCTGGCGATGTGGCGTTCGAAAGCGGCGTTCGCGCTCTACCTGTTCACGTGGACGGCGCTGATCATGCTTTTCGGTCTGCTCTCGGCGTTGGTGCTCGGCCTGCTCGGGCTGGGGCAGATGGCGGGCCTGGCAGCGCTGCCGGCGGGGCTGTTGTTCTCGACCGTGTTTTACGTCTCGTTGCTCTTCACCTTCAACGACAGCTTCGGCAACGCCGAACCGGCGTAGGAACCCGCCCACGGCGCGCCGCCGCCTTGGACGACAGACCGCTGCACTGCCGTTGGGCACGATATCTCCCAGGGCCATCACCCGATGGTTCGGTCATTCAAGGAGATCCACATGAACACCAGCAACCGCAAGCACAGCCTGCCGAAGCCGGCCGCACTGGCAGCCCTGGCCGTGGCCGCGAGTGCCTTCTTTTGCGCCACCGCGTTCGCTTACAACGCGCCGATCGGGGCGGGCGAAGGCATGGACCCGTCGCAACAAGTGCAGATGAAGAACGAACCGGTGGTGGCAGCGACCGCACCGGCGACGGCTACCGACCCGACCTACACCTACACCCCCGCTTCGACCGTCGGCCCGCTGAGCCGCGACGAGGTGCGTGAAGCCCTCAGCAACTGGCGCGCCGCCGGCATCCTCGTGCCCGCCAACGAGATCGGCGACACCAACGAGACAGTGGCCGCCCGCCAGGCCTTCAACGAGATGCAGGCCGAGGTGATCACGGCACGCTGGGCGGCAGAGTCGCTGGTGATGGCCAAGGCGCGCGAGGCCGAATACGCAGCTCAACTGGCGCGTGAGGAAATCGAGGCAGTTCTCGCAGCAGCTTCCCGTGAGCAGCCTGTCGACACCGCTGTCATGAATAGCAATGTGACTGGCGGCATGCCGCCTGAAGTCGCTCAACCGACGACGGGTACAACACAGGAAAGCCTGCCGGTCCGTCAGTAACGCGCTCGGCCGGTCCCCTTAGGGGATCGGCGTCAACTTCGCGATGCCCAGCGCCAGCCACTTGGCGCCATGGCGGCCGAAGTTGATCTGCGCGCGGGCGTCGGCGCCACTCCCTTCAAGCGTGACGATGACGCCCTCGCCGAATTTGTTGTGGAAGACCGATTGGCCCAGGCGCAAGCCGTGGGTGTCGTTGCTCATGCGTGACGGCATGGGGGCGCGCGCCGGCACGCGCGAATCGTCGGCCCTGCCTTCAACACGGTCCACACGGCCCGCGCCGACGATGCCCGACAAGCCGCTGCCGCGTTGCCAAGCCTGCTGATACTCACGCGCATAGCCCGAGCCGAAGCCTTGCTGCTTCGGCGTGATCCACTTCAGCGCCGCCTCGGGCAACTCTTGAAAGAAGCGGCTCTTGACGTTGTAGCGCGTCTGCCCGTGCAGCATGCGCGTCTGACTGAAGCTCAGGTACAGCCGCTGGCGCGCACGCGTGATCGCCACGTACATCAGGCGGCGTTCTTCTTCGACGCCGTCTCGGTCCGACAGGCTCTGCTCGTGCGGGAACAGGCCCTCTTCGATGCCGGTGATGAACACCGCGTCGAACTCCAGCCCCTTGGCCGAGTGCACCGTCATCAACTGGATCGCGTCGCTGCCCGCCTGCGCCTGGTTGTCGCCGGCTTCGAGCGAGGCGTGGGTCAGGAAGGCCGCCAGCGGCGACATGATCTCGCCCGTTTCGGCATCCGGCATTGCGGCGGCAGCGCCACTGGTCGATTGCTCGTCGATCGGCAGCGCCAACGCGTCCTTGCCGAAGCCTTCCTGGGTGACGAAGCTCTCGGCCGCGTTGACCAGTTCTTCCAGGTTCTCGATCCGGTCCTGGCCTTCCTTGTCGGTCCGGTAGAAGTCGATCAGCCCCGAGCCGTCGAGCATCTGCTCGATGATCTGGCGCAGCGTCAGCCCGGGTGTTGCGGCGCGCATCCGGTCGATCAGGTGCGTGAAGCCGGTAAGGTTGACACCGCCCTTGCCCGCCACCGCGCCCACGCTCTGGTACAGGCTGCGCCCGCTGGCGCGGGCCGCGTCCTGCAGCAGCTCGACGGTGCGCGCACCGATGCCGCGCGCCGGAAAGTTCACCACGCGCAGGAAGCTGGTGTCGTCGTTGGCGTTCTCGATCAGGCGCAGGTAGGCCAGCGCGTGCTTGACCTCGGCCCGCTCGAAGAAGCGCAGGCCGCCGTAGACCCGGTACGGCACGCCGGCATTGAACAACGCGCTTTCAATGACGCGGCTCTGTGCGTTGCTGCGGTAGAGCAGCGCGATTTCGCTGCGCGGCACCCCACCGCGATGGAGTTGCTGCGCTTCTTCCAGAAACCACTGCGCTTCGGCGAAGTCGCTCGTGGCTTCGAACACCCGCACCGGCTCGCCGGCACCCGCATTGGTGCGCAGGTTCTTGCCCAGCCGCTGCTGGTTGTGCGCGATCAGCTCGTTGGCCGAGTCGAGGATATTGCCGAACGAGCGGTAGTTCTGCTCCAGCTTGATGACGCGCGGCACGCGGTACTCGCGCTCGAAGTCGGCCATGTTGCCGACCCGCGCGCCGCGGAAGGCGTAGATGCTCTGGTCGTCGTCGCCCACGGCGAACACGCCCTGCGGCGGGTTGTGCCCCGGCACCGGCGAGTTGACCGCCCTGTCCGGCGGCGGTGCCAGCATCTTCAGCCACGCGTATTGCAGTTTGTTGGTGTCCTGGAACTCGTCGACCAACACATGCGCGAACCGGTGCTGGTAGTGCTGGCGCAACGCCACGTTATCGCGCAGCAGCTCGTAGGTCCGCAGCAGCAACTCGGCAAAGTCGACCACGCCTTCGCGCTGGCATTGCTCGTCGTAGTTCTGGTAGATCTCGACCAGCTTGCGCGTCTGCTCGTCCTGCACCTCCACGTCCTTCGGGCGGTGGCCTTCTTCCTTGCTGTGGGCGATGAACCACGTCACCTGCTTGGGCACGAAGCGCTCTTCGTCGAGCTTCATGCCCTTGATCACGCGCTTCACAGCACTCAGCTGGTCGCTGCTGTCGAGGATCTGGAAGCCCTGCGCCAAGTTGGCCAGCTTCCAGTGCGCGCGCAGGAAACGGTTGCACAGGCCGTGGAAGGTGCCGATCCACATGCCGCGCACGGCGACGGGAAGCATGCTCGACAGCCGGGTCAGCATCTCCTTCGCGGCCTTGTTGGTGAAGGTCACGGCGAGCACGCCGCCGGGCGAGATCTGCCCGGTCTGCATCAGCCACGCGATGCGGGTCGTCAGCACCCGGGTCTTGCCAGAGCCAGCGCCGGCCAGGATCAGCGCCGGCACCGCAGGCAGCGTGACGGCGGCGAGCTGCTCGGGGTTCAGATGGCGCAACAGCGCGGAGGAAGAGTCGGCGGGAACATCGATGCCAGCGGCCATGCGCGCATTGTCCGGCACGCGACGCGGCATGCAGCCCACGCCGTCTTGACGCGGCGCAGGCCAGCGCCGTCGCCGGGGTAATCAGATCAGTGCGGGCCGGCCGCCGACCGCCAACCGGGCCTCGATGGCAGTCACCACGGGCAGCAGATCGGCCACGGTATCGATGCTGAAGTCCGCGCCGGCCACCGCCAGGCGTGTCTGCGCAGCGGCCCGGCGGTCGGCGCGGCTGCGCGCGTCCAGCGCCAGCCACTCGGGCAGGGTCAGCCCCATCTCGTTGCCGCTGGCGACCACGGCAACCGTCCAGCAACCGGCGTGGCGGCCTTCGAGCAGGCCGGGCACGGTGTCGTCGACCTTGAGCACGCTGTGCGCCGGCCACACACCGAGGTCGATGAACGAGCGGTACATGCCCAGCGGCGAGGGCCGGTTCAGCACCAGGTCGCCGGCACACACCAGGTTGTCGGGCACGAAGCCCTGCGCCGCCGCCAGCGGCGCCAGCACCGCCATGATCTCCCGGTTGTAGCCGGTGGTGCTGCCGATGCGCACGCCGCGCGCGCGCAGCGCGTTCACGACGTCAGCAGCGCCCGGCACCAAGTTGGCGTGGTCGCTCACCGCGGCTGCGTTCATGGGCGTGAACTCTTCGTAGAGCGCGTCGACATCGGCATCGGCGAAGGGCCGGCCGTGCGCCGCCAGCCAGCCTTCGGCGACACGCGGCTGGCGGCCCAGCGCCTGGATGTGGTCCCACTTCGGCAGCCCCATCGGACCGCGGGCCTCGGCGATCGTGATCGCCACCCCGTGGTTGGCGAACAGGCGCACGAAAGCGCCCATCGGTGCGTGGCTGCCGAAGTCGAGCACGGTGCCGGCCCAGTCGAAAACGACCGCAGCCAAAGTCGGTGGCGTCATCGGTGTCATCGGTGTCATCGGTGTCAGTGCCTCACCAGTTGGAGAAGACATCTTCGGCAATGCCGAAGGCGGTACTGGCACCGGTGCCGCTGGTGACGACGACCACGCGGGTCGCATCGTCGGGCGCGGCGATCAGGCAGTCGGCCTCATGCCCGGGAGGGCCGATCGGGTAGACGCCGGTCCAGCGCTCGACGACCTGGCATTCGCGCAGCTCCAGCGTCAGCCGCAGGTGCTGAAGGATCAGCCCGTCGACCTCGTCGCTGGCGAAAGGATCAGGGCTGTCATGGTCGTGGTGCGAATCGCCGACCACCAGCGTGCCGTCGGCGCTTTGCACGACGATCAGGTGGATGCCGTGAGCCAGGCTCGCAGCGTGCTCGGCCGCGAGCCGCTGGCGCAGCGCGGCGGCTTCGGGCAGCGCCGCGTAACCGGCATAACGCACCAGGCTCAGGTCACCCATCACGGCGGCCGGCAGCACGAAGCCGGGCTCGGGCCGCACGCGCAGCATCTGCAGCCGCGTCAGGCGCAAACCGTACGGTGTCAGCGCCGCCGCGGCCACCCCGGACAGGTCGGTGCCGGGGCAGACCACGACGCGCTCGGCCTGCAGCTCACGCCGCGCGGTGCGCACGCGCGGCGCCTGCACGTCGAGTACCGCCTCGCCGAACACGAAGTGCACGCCGTGCGCCTGCTGCAGCCAGCCGGCCAGCGCCGGCACTGCCGTGCGCGACTCGACGCGCAACTCGTGCGGCGAGTACATCGCGCCCGCTGCACCATCGGCCCGCAATACCGGCGCGTGGGCCGCCGCATCGGCGGCGTCGTGCAAGCGGCAGTCCTCGCCCATCGGCGTGCGCGCAAACGCCTCCAGCACGGCCATGGCCTCGGGTCGGTGCGCCAGCAGCCACAGCCCACGGTGCAGGATCGGGATACCGGCCTGCGGTGCGACGGCTGCCCACACGTCGCGCGAGCGGCGCGCGCGGCGCCAGGTGTCGCCGGCACGCTGGCCGGTGACGGTGACGAAACCGAAGTTGCGGATCGAAGCGCCGATGCAGCGGTGGTCGCGCTCGACCACCGCTACGCGCAGCCCGAGTTGCACACCGGCCCAGGCATGCGCCAGGCCGACGATGCCGGCGCCGACCACGATCAGATCGAAGCGGCCCCCATCCGTCGGCATCGGCATCGGCATCGCCACGGCCGTCAACGCCGACGCCAGCGCTGCGTGCGGGCCAGCACCAAGCGGCCGGCGCCTGCAAAGGCCAGCCGCGCCGCCGCCGCCGTGGCGAAGATCAGCACCGCCATGGCCGCGGCCGGTGCGACGTCGCCTGCATCGTCCATGTTCAACACCGCCACCGAAGCCAGCTGGGTATGCGGTGCGTAGAGGAAGACCACCGCCGACACCGTCGTCATCGCGTTGACGAAGAAGTAGCCGGCCACCTCGAGCAGCGCCGGCAGGCACACCGGCAGGTGCACGCGCCAGGCCGTGCGCCAGGCCGGCACGCCCAGCGACTCGGCCACCAGTTCGTACTCGCGGTCGAGCTGGCGCAGCGCCGTCAGCAGACTCAGGTGCGCCACCGCCAGGAAGTGCACCACGGTGCAGACGACCAGGATGGACATCGTCGCGTACATCCCGTTCAGCGGGTTGCCGGGGCGGTTGAAGAACAGGATGTAGCCCAGGCCGAGCGCCAGGCCCGGCACCGCCAGCGGCAGCGTGGCCATGCCGTGCAGCAACTGCCGCGCGGCGCCGTGACGGCGCGGCTTGTCGACCAGCCACGCCAACGTGAACGCCACAGCGCAGCCCAGCACAGCGGTGCAGCTGGCCATCCACAGCGAATTGCCATAGGTGCCCCAGCCGCCGCCATCGGTCTGGTCGAAGTCGTAGTTCTTCAAGGTCGGCGTCAGGTCATAGGGCCAGTAGGTGGCCACAGATGCGAAGACCGCCACCCCGATGACGGTCAGCAGCACGCCGGCCACCGCACTGCAGAACAGCAGCAGTGCGGCGTCGGTGGCCGCATGCGGCTGCGGCTCGTACGGCGTGGCACGCACCGTCAGCGCGGCCGACTGCCGACGGCCGACGCTGCGTTCGACCCAGAACGACAGCACCGCCGGCAACAGCAGCAGCACGCCGACGACCGCGCCCATGCGGAAGTTCTGCTGACCCACCACCTGCTTGTACAGGTCGGTGGCCAGCACGCTGGCCTGACCGCCCACCACCTTGGGCACGCCGAAGTCGGTGACGACGAGCACGAAGACGACCGTCAGCGCCATCACCAGGCCGTAGCGCGCCGCTGGCAGCGTGACGGTGAAGAAGATCCGCCAGCGGCCCGCCCCCAGCGTCTGCGCGGCTTCGTAGAGCCGGCCGTCGGTGGTGGCCAGCGCGGTGCTCAGAATCAGCAGCGCATGCGGCAGCGTCCACAGCACCGAGCCGATCACGATGCCGGTCTCGCCGTAGATGCTGCCGATGCCGAACCATCCCTTGAGCAGGCCCTGGTTGCCGAACAGGTAGACCAGGCTGATGGCCATCAGCAGCGAAGGTGCCAGCAGCGGCAGCAGCGCGACGCCGCGGAAGAAGGGCTTCCAGCGCAGGCACGACAGCGTCAACGCATAGGCGTAGACGAAGGCGATCGCGGTGCAGATCGAGGCGCTGAGCGCCGCCAGCCGTAGGCTGCGCCAGGCCGATTCGGCCAGCGCAGGCGTGCCCAGGTAGGCGGCGAAGTTGGCCAGGGCGACGAAGCGGCCCTCGGCATCGAACAGGCTCAGCACCAGCAGCGCGCCGACCGGCAGCAGCGCGAAAGTCGCCAGCAGCGCGATCGCCAAGCCGACGCTCAGGCCCTGCCAGCCGGTGTTGGCGCGCGCCGGCGGGGCCAGCGCGGGTGCTGCGCTCACACCGCCGCCACGGCGTGCCGGGCGATATCGTCGTCAGCCAGCACGATCAACGCATCGGCGGGCAGCTCGGCCACCACGCGGTCGCCCGCCGCCCACGCCAGCTGTTCGCCGGGCGGTGTCGGCAGCACCACTTCGATCGGCAGCCCCAGCGTCGGCGCGTCCAGCGACAGCACGACGTGCGCACCGCAGAACACGATGCCGCGCACGACAGCGGCGACGCGGTTGCCTGGGGCAAGCCCGGCGCCTTCATCGCGGGCCAGGGCAAAGTCGGCGGCCAGCAGAGGACGTACGTGCACGGCTTCGGGCCGGATGCCCAGCAGCAATGGCCCAGCTGGCCCTGCCGGCCGCGCACCGGCGTGCGCCAGCAGCGCCTGCCCGACACGCAGCAGCCCCGGCCCTGCCGGCACCGCCGCCCAGAGATTCATGCGCCCCACGAAGCGGGCGACGAAGGCATTTGCCGGTCGCGCGTACAGCGCCAGCGGGCCGGCGTCCTGCACGATGCGTCCGCTGTGCATCAGCACCACGCGGTCGGCGATGGCCAGCGCCTCGTCCTGGTCGTGCGTGACCATCACGGTCGGCACGCGCAGCTGCTGCTGCAAGCGGCGGATCTCGCCGCGCAGCACCTGGCGCACCTGCGCGTCCAGCGCCGACAGCGGCTCGTCGAGCAGCAGCAGTTGCGGCTGCGGGGCCAGCGCGCGGGCCAGCGCGACACGTTGCTGCTGGCCGCCGGACAGCTGCGCGGGGTACTTCTGCCCATGCGCCGCCAGGCCGACCAGGTCCAGCATCTGGCGGCTGCGTTCGCCCGCCTGGGCCGCGGTCGTGCCGCGCAAACCGTATGCCACGTTCTGCAGCGCGTTCAGGTTGGGGAACAGCGCGTACGACTGGAAGACGACGCCGAAGCGGCGTGCCGCCGGTGGCAGTGCCGTGATGTCCTGCCCGCGGCGCACGATGCGTCCGCCGCTGGCGGTCTCGATGCCGCACAGGATGCGCAGCAGCGTCGTCTTGCCGCAGCCCGAAGGTCCGAGCAGACAAACGAACTCGTGGTCCTGGATGTCGAGTGACACGCCGTCGAGCACGGTCGCCGCACCGAACCGCTTCTCGACGGCCTCGATGCGCAGAAAGGGCTGCGCAGTCGACGCGGCCGCGCCCGCGTTCAAGCCCGCGGGCTGCAAGCGCTCGACGGCGGCCACAGGCACGGGTGTCGGCGGTTGCCTTCAGCCGACGATCGGCGCACGCCGCTCAGCGCTTCTCGGCCTTGCCCTCGTAGCGCCTGCTCCATTCGGCAAGGATGCGTTCGCGGTTGGTGGCGGCCCAGGTGAAGTCGTTCTTCACCAGTTGCTGCTCGATGTCGGCATCGACGAACTGCAAGCGCTCCTGCACCCCCGGCATGGCAACGATGGCGAAGTTTGCGGCGTACAGCTCGTTGGCCTTGCGCGTCACGGCCCAGTCGGCCAGTGCCTTGGCGGCTTCGACCTTCTTCGTCGTCTTCAGGATCGCGGTGGCTTCCATGTCCCAGCCCAGGCCTTCCTTGGGCAGCACGATGTCGATCGGCGCGCCGTCTTTCTTGGTCTTGTTGGCGCGGTACTCGAAACTCAGGCCGACCGGGTACTCGCCCGCGCCGGCCTGGCGGCAGGGCTTGCTGCCGCTGTGCGTGTAGACGCCCATGTTCTGATGCAGTGCGTCCATGTAGGCCCAGCCTTTGGGCTCGCCCATCATCTGAAGCCAGGCGCTGACCATCAGGTAGCCGGTGCCCGACGAAGCCGGGTGCGGCATCGTCAACGCGCCCTTGTAGACGGGGTTCGTCAGGTCGGCCCAGCTCGTCGGCTTGGGCAGGTTCTTCTTTGCAGCCTCCACCGTGTTGAAGCACAAGGCCGAGGCCCACACGTCCATGCCCACCCAGGTCGGCGGGTCGCGCGCGTCGCGCATCGTCTTCTTGAGCGCCTCCACGCCTTTCGGCGCGTAGGGCATCAGCAGGCCTTCCTTGTCGAGCATCATCAGCGAGGTCGCGGCCAACCCCCAGATGACATCGGCCTGCGGATTGGCCTTCTCGGCCAGCAGCTTGGCGGTGACGATGCCTGTGCTGTCGCGCACGAACTTCAGCTCGACGGCCGGGTTGTCCTTCTCGAACGCCTCCTTGTAGGCCTTGACCTGGTCGGCCTCGAGCGCGCTGTAGACCAGCAGTTCGGTCTTGCCCTGGGCCTGCACCGACAGGGACAACAACGCGAGTGCCAGCGGCGCCAGGCAGCGGCTGAAGGCAGCGAAAATGGGCAAGGACATGGAGACTCCGGCAGGCATGAGGCCAACCCGGCATTCTTTGAACGCAGCGTGACAGCGCGGTGACACCGAACCCCATGAACACCCTGAGCACGCTCGACGATCTGCGCCGCTTGCTGCTGGCCCGCGGTGGCGAGCGCTACGACGGCGAAGACGTGAGCCACCTCGATCACGCGCTGCAGTGCGCGGCGCTGGCGCGTCGCAGCGGCGCTGCCGACGCGCTGCTGGTGGCCGCGCTGCTGCACGACGTCGGCCACCTGGCGCACGACACTCCCGCCACGCCGTCGGCGGCCGGCGTCGACGACGCCCATGAGACGCTGGGCGCGGCACTGCTGGCACGCTGGTTCGGCGCCGCTGTCTGCGAGCCGGTTCGGCTGCATGTGGCAGCCAAGCGCCGCCTGGCGGCCGAGCCGCGCTACCAGCGGGCGTTGTCCGCGGACTCCTTGCGCAGCCTGGCGCTTCAGGGCGGGCCGATGACCGAGGCCGAGCAGTCGGAATTCGAGCGAACCCCACATGCCAACGAAGCCGTTCGGCTGCGTCGCTGGGACGACAGTGCGAAGTCGCCCGACCGCGTGGTGCCGACACTCGATGACTGGTGGCCACTGGTGCAGCGGCTGAGTCGCTAGCGCGGTGTAGTTCTCGGCGCGCTGTCACAGCGGCGTAAAATTCGGCACCGGCCTGGGCTCTACGCCCCGGCCGGTTTTGTTTTGTTCTTTCCGGTGCGCCATGGACATCTTCGACTACGACAACATCCTGCTGCTGCCGCGCAAATGCCGCGTCGACAGCCGCAGCGAATGCGACACCTCGATCGAGTTCGGCGGCCGCCGCTTCACGCTGCCGGTGGTGCCCGCGAACATGAAGACGGTGATCGACGAGCCGATCAGCGAGATGCTCGCCGCCAGCGGCCACTTCTACGTGATGCACCGCTTCGACCTCGACGCCGTGGCCTACGCGCGGCGGATGCGCGACAAGGGCCTGTTCGTCAGCATCAGCTCGGGAGTGAAGCCGGCCGATTTCGCGGTCATCGACCGCCTTGCGGCGGAAGGGGTCGGCGCCGACTACATCACCATCGACATCGCGCATGGCCATGCGGAAAGCGTGCACCGCGCCATCGCCTACATCAAGTCGAAACTGCCCAAGGCCTTCGTGATCGCCGGCAACGTGGCCACGCCCGAAGCTGTCATCGACCTCGAGAACTGGGGCGCCGATGCCACCAAGGTCGGCGTCGGGCCGGGCAAGGTCTGCATCACCAAGCTTAAGACGGGTTTCGGCACCGGCGGCTGGCAGCTGTCGGCGCTGAAGTGGTGCGCGCGAGTGGCCACCAAACCCATCATTGCCGACGGCGGCATCCGCCACCATGGCGACATCGCCAAGAGCGTGCGCTTCGGTGCCGCCTTTGTGATGGTCGGCTCGTTGTTCGCGGGGCACGAGGAGTCACCCGGCGCCACGGTCGAAGTCGACGGCAAGCGCTACAAGGAGTACTACGGCTCGGCCAGCGACTTCAACAAGGGCGAGTACAAGCACGTCGAAGGCAAGCGCATCCTCGAGCCCATCAAGGGCTGCCTGGCCGACACGCTGCGCGAGATGCACGAGGACCTACAGAGCAGCGTCAGCTACGCCGGTGGCCGCGTGTTGGCTGACCTCAAGAAGGTGCCCTACGTGATCCTCGGCGGCGAGAACGCGGGCGAGCACTTGTTCATGTAGCCGAGCGGGTGTGGGTCGCACTGCATGCATCGCAGCGCCCGCGCACGTTCAGGTCCACGGCCAGCACGGCAAAGCCGGTCGGCACATGCGGCCGCCGCGGCACCGGCATCGGCAGACAGAACACGCGCCCGCAATCGGCGCAATTGAAGTGCGCGTGCTCGTCATGCCCGGCTTCGGCGGCCAGCGCAAAGCGGCCCACACGGTCTTCGCCCACGGTGCGGACCACCAGACCCGCTTCGACCAGCGTGTCGAGCGTGCGGTACAGCGTCACCCGGTCCAGGGTCTCACCCAGCGTCGCCGCGATGTCGGCATGGCTGACCCAGCCGCGCAACGGCGGCAGTGCTGCAAGCACCGCGCTGCGGGAGGGCGTGATGCGCAGACCCGCTTTCGTCAGCCATTCCTGTGCCTGGGCCTGCGCCTGCATGGCTTGCAGCGCGGCAGCGTCTGCATTGGCTTGTGGCTGACGACCGCGAGAACGCACCGGGCTGCTTGACTTTCGACTGGCCATGCATGCGAGTCTAGGCGCTCGGGTCGCGGCCTGCGCTTGTAGCGCTCCACCCGTCAGTACGGATTGGCCGGCGACACGGTGTGCCAGAGCCGCGTACCGAGCGCGTCGATGGCCTCCAGCCGCACCGCCAGCCAGGTGCCGACGAACCCAGCGCGTGCTGTCACAGCCAGCGATACCAGAGTGCCCGCGCCGACTCCCGCAGCCGGCAACATCAGCGCCCGACGAACGGTCTCCGTAGAGTCCTGCCGCGCCGGGTGCGCACGCTGCCATTCGATCTGCACCCTGTGCGGCAACACGCCGGCATCGGCGGCGCGCAGCCACGGCCAGTCCAGCCACAACGCATCGCCGACGCCGGACGTCGAAGCCAGGCCGTTGATGCGCTCCAGCGTAGGCTGCCGATCGGACCTGCCGGCCAGGTCCCAGCGCGCAAAGAGCTGCTCGCGCGCGGCCAAAGCGGCCTGCGGCAGCGGCGCAGAGCGCGCCAGGCGCAGCGGCCCGTCTTGCAGCAGCGCGCCTGCCGCGTCCAGCACCTGTACGCGCCAGGTGCCCAGGCGTTGCGCCGCCAGCCAGGCTTGCTGGCAAACCTCGGCCGGCGCATCGGCCAACGCCGTGCCTTCGCAGCGACCCGGCTCGACAGCGTGCCAGTCTTCCTGCCCGCTAGGGTCGAAGCTCCAGTGGGCGAAGCGCGGCACGCCGGCCTCACTGGCCGGGCGGTACATAGTCCACGCCAACCCGCTGCTGCTACCAGCCTCGGCCGCCGCCACGACGCGGACCTGGCGTGCGCGGGTGTCGACCGCCCGCGCGTCGATGGCCAGCAACAGCAGCAGCTGCACACGCGCACTCGGCGTCGCCAGCAACACGCTCTGGCGCGCGTATTCAGCCCGCCGCTCCAGCGCATCGCCCTGAGTGCTGCGGTACAGGCCCAACAGGCCGAATCGCGCGTCCTGTGCGCTGCCGAAGTCGAACTGCCCGGCGCCCCCACTGCCACCGCCTGCGGCGTCGGCCAGGCACTGCTCGTTCAACGGCGCCAGGGTCAGCACGCTGCAGACCACACCCGGTCGCGCACGCAGCTCTCCGGCGGGCAGCGGAGCAGGCCCGAGCGACAACGCCCAGCGCAGTTGCGCCGCCGGCAGCGCGCCGTCGCCTCGCCACAGCCAGCGCGCGCTGCTGTCTCGCTCAAACCAGCCCGTCTCTGCGCGCGCGAGCCATGGCGCGCGCGGCAACACCGGCCACGCCACGCGCAGACGACCCGCACCGTCCACCGCCAGCAGTCGCGCCGCCCCCCAGTGCGCGCCGACGAGGCTGAAGGCGCCCTCGTCAGCGGCGTCTGCGCGGCGCAATACGCGGGTGATGTAGGTCTCGCGATCGAGTCCGCGGTGCTGGAAGTCGGCGGCCAGATGCGGCTCAAGCAGGGCCACATCGGGCAGGCCGGCACTGAAGCTGGCCGCCAGCGCCGCCAGGCGGGCATCGACGCCGGCGAGTGCGTCGAGCGCAGCGTTCAGGCGCGTCAACGTCTCGGGTGCCAGCGCGGGCAACGGCGTGCCACCGTCGCCACCGACCGGGTCGAAACGAATGCTGGCCTCGGGCGCCATGCCGGCGTGCCTGACCTGGTAGTCCACGGGCCCGGCCTGCACGTTCATCCAGGCCAAGGCTTTGGCCAGCGCGTTGGCGGGCGTTGCACCCCCAGCACTTGCAGCCGCAGCCGCAGCCGGTGCATCGAACATCGCGATGCGCAGGTCCAGTTCAGCCGCCACACCGGCCGCATCCAGGACGCCTTGCAGCCGCGAGCGCACGCGCTGCGTGGCCTGCGGCAGCGCCTCGCCGGCCAGACGGTTGAAGTCCACTCGCCCAGCCCGCCACAGCGTGTCGGGCACGCCGCCCATAGCATCGGCAACGATCAACTCCGAAACGGGCGTGACCGCGGCGTACTGACGGCCAGCCTCACCCAGCCGCAGCGCGCCGTGCAGCCGCGTCGGCTCACCGGCGACATCGCCGGTTACGCGCACGAGCAAGGCGCCGCTGAGCGCACCGATCGGCAGCTCGAAGCGACCCACCGCATCGGTGGTGCCACGCACGGTCTGCCCTGCCGCGTCAGCGATCTGAACCTCGGCGCCGCCGATTGCCGCGCCACCGTCCACCGCCACACCGGACACGAAGCCACTGCGGCAGCGCGCGCAAGGGGCTGCGGCAATCTGCCCGGCGCCCGGCGGTGCGATCGAGTCAGCACCGGCCGAGCCGCTGTCGCTGCCGCCGCAGCCGGCCAGTGTTGACGCGGCCCCAGCCAGAGCCAGGCCGCACGCCAGAACCGGCATCCAGCCAAAGCCAGCTCGTGATTTCATTGCACCCATTGCAACCCCAGTTGAATGCTGCGCCCGGGCTCTGGCGCGTAGTTGCGCAGGAACGAAGCGCTGTTGCGGACCTCGCCGTTGCCCAGGTTGCGCGCGTTGACGAATGCGCTCCACTCCTCGCCCCCGGGCAGTGTTTGCGTATAGCGCAACGAGGCATTGAGCTGCGTCCAGCCACGGGTCGGCGTCTCATTCGCGCCGGGCCGGTCCTGCGCGCGGGCGCGGGTCAGCCGCCAATCGGTGTGCCACGCGCCGTAGCCCGCTGCCAGCGACAGCCCATGGCGTTGCGGGGCCAGCCGCGGCACATCACCACCGGGTCGCAGCGTGCCACGCACCTGGTCGGAGAAGACCGCCAGCCGCGGCTCGCCGGGCAGCGGCAGCAGCCAGCTCAGCTCGGCCTCATAGCCGTGAAAACGTGCGGCCTGCTGTTCGTACTTGGTGGCGGGAAAACACCGGTCCAAACGCGCGCACAGCGCCTGGGCCTGCTGCTCTTCGGCTTCGTAGAACCAACCCAGGGCGCGCTGGTAGATATAGCTGTCGCTGCGGTACAGGAACAGGTTGCTGCGCCATTGCCATGCGCCCCAGCGCTGCTCCAGGCCCAGGTCCCAGCCGCGCAGCGTCTCGATGTCCAGTGTCGTGTTGCCGAAGTCGAAACTGCGCGTCGCGATGTGCGGCCCGCCGGCATACAGCTCTTGGACGTCCGGTGCGCGCGCCACGCTCCAGTGCGTCACGACCACCGATCGCTGCGCATCGGCATGACGCAGCGCGAGCGAGCCGCTGGCCGGCCAGAAGCTCCGCGCCGGCAGCGTTCGCGGCTGGCCCAGCACCTTGAAAGGGCTGTGGGCCACGAAGGCGTGACGCTCGGCGCGTGCACCCGCCTCCACGGACCAGGCGCCTTGCTGGTAGCGCTGCAGGCCGAACACACTTGCCCCGCGCACTTGGGTCCGCGGCACGAAGGCTTCCGCGCCCAGCGCCGAGAAGTCGCGCCGCTGCGCGTGCACGCCCAGCGTGCCGGACCAAGCGGCGCCGAAGCGCGTGTCAGCTTCAATGCGGATCTCGCTGGCGCGGTGCACGAAGCGGGTCTCGACCTGGCCGCCGCTGATCTCGTCGTGCGCGTACAGGCTGCGCGCCGCCTCGGCCCGCACCTGCGGCAACAGGGCCCACGCCGGCCGCCACGCACCCTTCAGTTGCAACCGCCGCTGGCCGGCCTGGATGCGCACCACATCGGCCGATGCATCCGGCAGGATGCCGGCGTCGACCAGTTCCTGCCCATGCGAATGGGCACCCGGCGGCAGGCCGTAGTCCGAATCCAGCGTCGACAGGTTGAAGCCCACGAAGCCGGCGGCCAGCGGCAGGCTGGCGCCGAGCGAGCCGCCTTGTGTTACCCCGCGGCTGTTGCCGACGAAGCCGTCGGTGTTGCGGCCGTTGACGAGGCCGAACTGGCTGCTGATCGCCACCTCGTCCAGCGCCAGCCCGGGGATGCGCACCTTGCGCGTGCTGCGCCGGTGGATGTCCCCATGCATCGCGAAGGGGCCCATCGCCAGGTCGGTGCGCAGCAGCAGCAGATCGGCGTCGCCCGAGCTGCGCGCTTCGGCGCGGCCCTCGGGTTGATCGGGCAGCTGCTCAGGGATGCGCAGGTCTTCGATCTGCACCGCGCCGCCGATCGCGCTGCCGCCGTACAGGATGGCCGCCGGGCCGCGGTGCACGGTGATGCGCTCAGCCATTGCCGGTTCGGCCATCACGGCGTGGTCAGCACTGATGGCAGAGGCATCGTGGCTGCCCAGGCCGCCTTGCAACACCCGCGTGCGCGCGCCGCCCTGGCCGCGGATCTGTGGCAGCCCCACACCGGGGCCGAAACTCGCATTGGCGACCCCCAACTCATCTTGCAAGGTAGCGCCCAGCGTGCCGCTGCTGCGTGCCGACAGGGCGGCGCCCGACAGCACGGTGATGGGATCCAGCAGCGGTGCGCCGCGGCCACGCCGGGCCGCGCCACGCACCTCGACGGCCGGCAGCGTGCGCGCGGGGCCGCTGGCGGCCGCCTCGGCGGGTGCCGGGGCGGGTTCTGCGGTGGCGGCGGGCTGTGCCATCGCCACCGAGGTGCCGGTGGCGACTGCGGCCGCAACCAGCCGCACGGCAAGCAGGCACGGGACCGGGAACGGGAAGGGCGCCGACCAGCGGCGGAGGGAAAAGACCTGCACATGGGGAGTTTAAATGCAATTGAGTTGCGGTTATATTGAGACTCAGTTGCAAAAGCGCGCTTCCCCAGTGCCCGCGATGCGCATCGTTTCAACCGGAGGTTCCTTTCATGTCTACCGCATCCATCCTTGCGCGCACAGCAGCCCTGTCGGGTTTGCTGGTCGCCCTGTCCTTCCCGGCCCAGGCCCAGGCCCAGACTCACGACGGCGACGTCGAGATGTCGATCGTCAGCGGCACGATCACCCTGGACGGCCACGCGGCCGTGCGGGCCGGCAATGGATTCCAGATCTTCGAAGGCGACTTCGGCGATGTCGCCGGTGGCCCCTTCAAGACCGACGACCCGGGCTACGACAGCGAGGCCGGCACCTGGGCCAGTGGCGCCATCGTCAACTATCAGATCCTCGGTGTACTGGAGTTCTGGAACGGCAGCAGCTGGGCGCCTGCAGGCTTGGAGCGCGTCACGCTCGAGGGGAATCTGGGCGAGGCCTCGTTCATCCAGGGCAGCGGCGTCTCCGGCGATCTGACTGGTCTGATCGGACAGAGCGGCAGCAATGGCGTCATCCACGAGCATCTGGACATGGGCGTGTCGCGCATCGGTGGGGGTTTGCCGTCGGTCGGCGCCTATTTGATCCAGTTGCAGCTCACCAGCGTGGGGCTGCAGTCGTCGCAGCCGTACTACATCGCGCTGAACCGCGGCTTGAGCGAGATCGATTTCGAGTCGGCGGTGCAGGCGCTGGCCGTGCCCGAGCCTGGCACCTGGGCGCTGCTCGCGGGCGGACTGCTGGCGGTGCTACGCATCGCGCGTCGACGCGCCTGATGGCGGACACGACCTGCTTGTGACGCTTCAACCTGCGCTGGTCCGCGCAGGGCCAGCCGGGTGGTTGCCGCCGCGACCTGCCTGGGGCCTTTTGGCGGCGCTGCTGTACTGTGCCTTTACGGCGAGCGCCCAGCATTCCGACGTCGAGATCTACACGACGCTGGGTCCGGTCGCCGGCAGCCAGTTGCGCACGCGCTACTTCGGCGACCCGATGCCCGGCGGCAATACGCTGCCGATCGACGGCACCACCGGACACCAGATCTTTCGCGGCTTTTTCGGTGACCTGGAAGGCGGGCCCTTCCTCACCGACGATCCCGGCTTCCAGGCCTTCGCGGGCACCTTCCTGAGCGGAGAGGAAGTGCATTTCCGCGCCACAGGGCGACTCGAGTATTGGAGCCCCGCGACCCAGAGCTGGGCGCCTGCACCCGCCGATGTGACGATTGCGCTGTTCGGCGCCATACCCACCGAGGTCGTGATCGGCTACACGCTGGACCCTGCCACCTGGCAGGGCCTGTACAGCTTCTATGCGGCCGGTTCGCGCTTCACGCGCAACGGCATCGATGGCCCGACCACCGCGGCGATCGACAACGCCGGCAGCAGCGGTGCCTTTCATGCGCACCTGGACTGGAAGATCAGCTCGAACGAGGCCACAGCCGCACCGGTGGGCGCGTACCTCGTAACGATCGAACTTTGGTCGACGGCCAAGGTCGGCACGTTGCAGAAGTACCTGCCGGCACGGCCAGTTCATGTGGTGTTCGAGCGCGGGATCACGGTGGCCCAGCTGAACGCTGCGGTGGCCGCACGGGTGAGTCCGCCTCCGCCTCCTCCGCCTCCGCCTCCGCCTCCGCCTCCGCCGCCGCCTCCGCCTCCTCCGCCTCCGCCTCCGCCTCCGCCTCCGCCTCCGCCTCCGCCTCCGCCTCCGCCTCCGCCTCCGCCTCCGCCTCCGCCTCCGCCTCCGCCTCCGCCTCCGCCTGCGCCTCCGCCTGCGCCTGCGCCTGCGCCTGCGCCTGCGCCTC
>Ga0209591_10000064_pt1 | contig 126545 bp, 110 predicted proteins | sample MAT01_FD_187207 | JGI IMG/M metagenome (GOLD analysis project Ga0209591, IMG submission 187207) | Freshwater microbial communities from Lake Fryxell liftoff mats and glacier meltwater in Antarctica - MAT-01 (SPAdes) (version 2) | ecosystem: Environmental > Aquatic > Freshwater > Ice > Liftoff...
GGGGGGGGGGAGGGGGGGGAGAGGGGGCACGAGAAGAGTGTAACGAGGTTGCGGGAGAGTGTCAGCGGGCCATCCAGGAACGACAAGCCGGGGAAGGGATGTTCTCAGCAAGTCACCCTTTCGATAATGTGTGTGCTCCATACTGCTGACTGCACAGTAAATCATGCGAGTCGTGCGGCAATCAAGTGCAGAACCGGTTGATCCCGTAAAGTCACCAGCACGATCGGGCTCTTCCAAAGAATATTCGAGAAAAACATGCTCACCTGTAACCCCGGTTGGGACGGGAAGCGACCACCCTGACCGACTCTGAAGATGTGCGCGGCATTCAGCGGACGTTCAAGAGCCGTGTCCTCACGCTCACGAGCCAGGCCGATGAACACAGATCTGGCCCTGCAAGCCTCATGCTGATTGACCCGGATGGAAACCCCATCCTCATCGATGAGCACGTGGCCAGTCCAGCCAAGCATGGGCGGAAGTGGCCCGCAGCTTCGGTCTGATTGCCCATCTCCGGTTGCGGTAACAGCCGTCTTCTCGGTATGCTACCGAACCATGCTGAACGATCGGAGCGAACCTACAGCCGACCTGCCCGCGCCATCCAACGCCTCCAACGAGGGTGTGAGCGTTATAGCCACCGTTGACAGCCCGCTGCCCGAAGTGCCCGGCTCGCGGATCGGGCCATACAAGCTCCTTCAACTCATCGGTGAGGGCGGCTTCGGCTCGGTCTTCCTGGCCCAGCAAGACCAGCCAGTCCAGCGCAAGGTTGCGCTCAAAATCATCAAACTAGGAATGGATACGCGACAGGTCGTGGCCCGCTTCGAGCAGGAGCGGCAGGCCCTTGCGATGATGGACCACCCCAACATCGCGCGCGTGCTCGATGCGGGCGCGACCGACAACGGGCGGCCATACTTTGTGATGGATCTGGTCAAGGGTGATCCGATCGCTGAGTATTGCGACAAGAACAACCTCAGCATCCCCGAGCGACTCGATCTCTTCACCCAGGTCTGCACCGCCGTGCAGCACGCCCACACCAAGGGCATCATTCACCGCGACATCAAACCCAGCAACATCCTCGTCTCAGTACAGGATGGATCACCCGTCGCCAAGGTCATCGACTTCGGCATCGCCAAAGCAACCAGCGCACGCCTCACCGAAAAAACAGTCTTCACCGAGCATCGCCAACTGATCGGCACGCCCGAATACATGAGCCCCGAACAGGCCGAAGGCTCGATGGATATCGATACCCGCACCGATGTCTACTCCCTCGGCGTTCTGCTCTACGAGCTGCTCACCGGCACCACGCCGTTCAGCACCAATCAACTGCGTTCCGCGGCGTACGGTGAAATCCAGCGCATCATCCGCGAGGTCGAGCCGCCAGTGCCAAGCACACGTCTCTCTCGCAACACCGACACTATCGCCGGAATCGCGGCCAGACGCCACACCGAGCCGCGAAAGCTCGGCTCAACGATTCGCGGTGAGCTCGACTGGATCGTCATGAAGGCCTTGGAGAAGGATCGCCACAGACGCTACGAAACTGCCAGCGGTCTTGCTATGGATGTTCGCCGATACCGTGCGGGTGAGGCGGTCGTCGCGGCGCCCCCCGGCGCGGCCTATCGCGCACGGAAGTTTGTCCGCCGACATCGCGCTGTGGCCATCACCGCAACCATTGTCGCTGCCGCGCTCGTGCTTGGCGTGATCGGGACAAGCGTCGGATTGTGGGAAGCGAACCGTCAGCGGCGCGCCGCGCTGGCCAGCGCAACACGAGCGGGTGATGAAGCCGCGCGTGCGACCAACGCGGAGAACATCGCCCGTTCACGCCTTGCAGAATCTGAGGCCACCGTCGCCTTTCTCGACGACATGCTTGGCGCAGTCGATCCATCAGCTCAGGGCAAAGATGTCACCGTCCGAAAGGTGCTCGACACCGCAGCGAGTTCGGTCGGTGACAAGTTCGCCGATCGCCCGCTCGTCGCCGCACGACTGCACGGCACCATCGGCCGCACATACATGAACCTCGGCATCTACGACAAAGGAGAGTCGCATCTCCGCCAGCAGCTGCGCATCCGCACCGCCCAACTCGGGCCGGATCACGAGGATACCTGCCGCGCAAACAACGACCTTGCCGCGTTCATGATCAAGAACGGAAAGTCTTCAGATGCCGAACGCCTGCTGAAAGCGGCCATTGCAGATCACGAGAGGCTCTTCGGCCGACGTCACCCGGTAACGGTGCAGAGCATCGATACGCTTGCCATGCTGTATGTTGAGCAGATGCGCAGCGCCGAAGCCGAGCCATTGCTGAGCGAGGTGCTTGCGATTCGCACGGGCACACTCGGTGCGGAGAACTCCGAAACCGTGACATCAATGAACAGCCTCGCGATGCTCTACACCGACACCGAGCGGTTTGATGAAGCTGAGAAACTGTTAGAGAATGCCCTGCGGATTCAGGAGAAGCTCGGCGGCCCCGACCACCCGTTCGCACTCGAGATCCGAAGCAACATGGCGTGGTTTGAATATTGGGCTGGCATGTACGACCAGACATCCAGCCCGGAGAGATCTAAACAGCGCATCGTTCGTGCTCGCACACTCGGTGAAGAGACGCTCGCGGCCAAGAAACGTGTGCTCGGAGAAGAGCACCAGAACACGCTGAGTTCGATGGGGAATCTCGCGATCGTGTACAAGCAACTCGGCATGACCGATCGGGCCGAGGCTCTCGCGCGCGAGGAACTTGCGATTGTCTCACGCACGTTAGGCGAGGAGCATCCGAACACCATTGTCTCGTTGGCAAACATGGGTTCGATGCTGCGCAGCCAGGGTCGGTTCGCTGAAGCCCTGCCCTATCTCGAGCGTGCGATTAGCGGATCTCGCAAGTCTCTGTCCCCAGACCACGATGGCACGGGATTCACGCTCGGTTGGTATGGCAGTTGCCTCGGCAAACTCGGACGCTACGCCGAGGCCGAGTCCGCACTGCTCGACGGTCGCGGCATCATCACCAGAAAAATGGGCGAATCGCATCCGATCGCAACGCTCATGGCCCGCGACCTGATGAAGGTCTACGAGGCGTGGGAGACCGCCGAGCCGGCAAAGGGGCACGGCGAGAAAGCCAATGAATGGAGAGTAAAGATCGAAGCGATGACCCCACCCCTCGAGCCGGAACCCAAGCCATAAGCATCCGCACTTCAATGTTCACACGGCGCCATGGTCGCATTCATCAACAATCGACTCACTCATCTGAGCGGCGACCGTGAAGCTGGTGGTTACACAGAGTGGGTCTCTGCGTCGCACCCAACCTCGCCACGATCAAACTGGCGGCTCAACTCGTGGAATCATCCAGAAAGAACGAGCGATGCATCGGCAACGATGCACTCCGGACGATTCCGGCACGCAAGCCCCAGCATCTTGAATCTGGGGTGAAGGCTTCGCGAAGTCACGGGCAATGTAAACAAGCGTTTGATTTGTCAAACAGACGTTTTATACTTCCCAGTGAGATCGATGCACTCCCCCCAGCCTCCGCCACTGTCTGTCGCTCATCCCCACCCGCCTAACTCCGAGCCCATCACCCGCCATCGCCTGCTCGACGCCGCGGGACAAGTCTTCTCCGAAATGGGCTTCCACGATGCCACCATCCGCGATATCTGCCGCCGCGCCGGTGCCAATGTCGCGGCCGTCAGCTACCACTTCGGCGACAAACGCGGCCTCTACAAGGAAGTCCTGAACTACGCCGATCGCTGTGCCGCCGCCATGGCGGTCCACGGCGCGGCCGTCCAACCGGGCGGGGGCCTTTCTGCAAAGGAGCGATTACGCCTCTTCATCGGCGCGTATGTCGCCGCGATGCTCGATTCGGGTCAGCCCTCCTGGCACGGGCGACTCATCGCTCGTGAGATGATGGACCCTTCACCCGTGCTCGATGCCATCATCGATGAAAGCATCCGCCCGCGGAGCGCCATGCTGGCCGGGATCATTCGCGAACTGCTGGGCGACCGCGCCCGCGCGGCCGATGTCGTGCGCTGCAAGCTCAGCGTGATCGGGCAATGCCTGATCTACCACTCCGGCCACCACATCATTCAGCGTCTCGATCCGAAATACACGCTCACCACCGCGACCATGAGCGATCTGGCCGACCACATCACCACGTTCTCGCTCGGCGCCATCCGACAGATCCGAACCACGCACAAAGCCATGGTCTCATCGAAGAAGGGAGCCCGAAGATGAACTCCGTCGCCCTCCGCATGTTGATCGGAGACAAAGCCAAGTTTCTTGGCATCGTCTTCGGCATCGCGTTCGCCGCTTTCCTCATCACGCAACAGGCCGCCATCTTCGTCGGGCTGATGACTCGAACCTTCGGGTTCGTCAGCGATACGAGCTATCCGCAGATCTGGGTGATGGATAAGAAGGTGCAGTTCATCGATGACCTCAAGCCTCTTCAAGACACCCAGCTCTACCGTGTTCGCGGCGTCGAAGGTGTCGATTGGGCCATGCCGCTCTATAAAGGCTTGCTCCGTGCGCGGCTCGATAACGGCTCCTTCCAAACCTGCAACGTGGTCGGTCTTGATGACTCGACACTGATCGGTGGACCGCCGATCATGGTCGAGGGGAAGCTCGAAGACCTGCGGCGTGCCGACAGCGTCATCGTCGATGAAGTCGGTGCGAAGGGAAAGCTCGCCCGTCCCGCGCCCATTGATCCCGTGACAAACACGCCAATCGGAAAGCCCATCCCGCTCAAGGTCGGTGACTATCTTGAACTCAACGACCACCGCGCGGTTGTCGCGGGAATCTGCCGCGTTTCCAGAACCTTCCAGAGTCAGCCGGTCGTCTACACCACCTACTCCCGTGCCGTCACATTCGCGCCCCGCGAGCGCAAACTGCTCAGCTTTGTCGTCGCGGGTGTCGAACCAGGACAGGACATCAAGGAAGTCTGCGCTCGCATCACAAAGGCCACCGGCCTGGCCGCCTACACAGGCGAAGAACTCAAACGCATGACGGTCATCTACTTCATGAAGTACACCGGTATCCCGATCAACTTCGGCATCTCGGTCATCCTCGGCTTTCTCGTGGGTACCGCCATCGCCGGACAGACGTTCTACAACTTCACGCTCGACAACATCAAGCAGTTCGGCGCACTCAAGGCCATGGGTGCCGGCAACTGGCGGTTGCTCCGCATGATTGTTCTGCAAGCGGTTCTGGTCGGGCTTATCGGCTATGGGCTCGGCGTGGGAATGGCTTCAACCTTCTCGCTCCTGCCCAAAGGCGAGCTCGCCTTCCGCCTGCTCTGGCAGGGGCTTGTGGTCACCGGCGTCGCGATCACGGTGATCTGCATCCTGGCATCGCTCGTCAGCATCCAGAAGGTCATGCGGCTTGAGCCTGCGATCGTCTTTAAGGGCTGACTTGTGAAGTTCATCACGACGGCGAATCCACACGGCTTGATAAGCGAACAGTGGTAGCTACACTAACACCGTTAACCAACTGACCATCGTTATGCCCATCAAGCGCCCAACCCCACGGATAGACCGCCGCGGCCGAGAACAGGCCCTCGTACGCGAGAAGATCCTCGCCGCCGCCCGTGAACTGTTCATCCGGGACGGATTTGAGGCCGTATCCATGCGAAAGATCGCGCAGGCTATCGAATACACCCCACCAGCCATCTACACACACTTCGCCGACAAGGCGACGCTCATGCGCGAGCTTTGCTTTCAGGATTACGGAGCCCTTGCCGCTCGCTTTCTCCGCCTCTCCAAGGTTGCTGATCCCGTCGAGCGCGTTCTCAAGGCCGGGCTCACCTACATCCGCTTCGCGATCGATCACCCAAACCATTACCGCCTGATGTTCATGACTCCGCCTCCGCAGGGTTTCGAGTTCCAGGCCGAGGATCTTGCAAGGATGAGCGACCCCGAGCAGGACGGCTACGCCTTTCTGACGCACTCGATTCAAGACGCCATTACGCTCGGACGCTTCCGCCCCGAGTATCACGATGCGGAGTTGATCGGGCAGATGCTCTGGGCAGGTGTCCACGGACTCGCTTCGCTTCAGATCACCCACAAGCACGATCCATGCGTGAAATGGCGCAGTGTCGAGAAACTCTCGCGAGGCATCTGCGAATCCATGCTCCGCGGCATGCTCGCCGACCCAACCGAGCTCGACCGCGCCGAAGGGAAGGCACGGCGATGAACATGGTGGCCCTTCGCATGTTGACTGGTGATCGACTGAAGTACCTCGGTCTGGTCTTCGGCCTCGCGTTCGCAACCATGCTCATCACCCAGCAGGCATCAATCCTTGTCGGAATGATGCGCCAGACACAGACGTTCATTGAAGAGACCGCCGCATCCGGCGGCGCTGATCTCTGGGTGATGGACCCTCAGGTCTACTTCAGTGAAGACGCAAAACCTTTGCAGGATACCGCGCTCTTTAGGGTCCGCGGCATCGAAGGTGTCGAGTGGGCCGTGCCGCTCTACAAAGGGTGGCTCAAGGGTCGGCTACCCGATGGCACGTTGTTGACACTGATCGTCGTCGGTGTAGACGATGCAACTTTGATCGGCGCACCATTAAACATGATCGAGGGACGTGTCGAAGATATCCGGCGAGATCGCGCCGTCTTCGTCGATGCCAAGGATGCCGGCACAAAGCTTCTCATGACGCGCGACAAAAATGCTTCGCCACGAGCGATCAAGGTCGGCGATGCGCTCACAGTCAACGACTTTGAAGCAATCGTGACCGGCACACACCGGGGAAGCCCTTCGTTCTTCTGGGATCCGGTCCTCTACACAACATACACACGCGCATTGCAGATGGCCCCACCCGAGCGCCGCCTCATGAACTTTGTTTTGGCCAAGGTCAAGCCCGGCGTCGATGCAAACGCCGTGATCGCCCGGATCGAAGCGGCAACCGGGCTGACCGCGCGTACCAACTCAGAGTTCATGTCTGTTACCGCGGGGTACATCCTTGAAAAGACCGGAATCCTCATCAACTTCGGCCTCGCCGTCGGCCTCGGGTTTGTCATTGGCATGCTTATCGCGGGCCAAACTCTCTACAACTTCACGCTCGACAACCTCCGCCACTTCGCCGTCCTCAAAGCCATGGGTGCAGGAAACAGTCGCCTCATAAGAATGATGCTCGTCCAGATCAGCGCCGTCGGCATTCTTGGTTACGGTCTCGGCCTCGGCGCGGCGAGTTTCCTCGGTTGGATCATCGTCACAACCGATCTCGCTTTCTTGATGACCTGGCACATCCCGGTCTTCGCCGCCGTCGCCCTCGCACTAATCCTCATCATCGCCGGATCACTCAGCATGGTCAAGGTGCTCAGGTTGGAGCCCGCGATCGTGTTCAAGACCTGATCAAACATCCGGATGTGACACCAGCAGCATCGTGCTTAATATGCCAAACACGAAACCCGACATGATCCAAAGCAGCGCAGAACTTGCGATCCACTGCAAGGGTGTCGTCAAGACCTACTCGGCGGGTGGCAACACAGTCGTCGCGCTCGGCGGCGTCGATCTCGATGTCCGCCTCGGCGAGCTGATGATGCTCGTCGGCCCCTCCGGCTGCGGCAAGACCACCCTCATCTCCGTGATCGCGGGCATCCTCGATCGTGATGCCGGCGATTGCGTCGTCTTCGGCCAGGACTTTGACCGCATGTCCACCGGACAGCGAACACGCTTTCGCGGCGAGAACGTCGGCTTTGTCTTCCAATCCTTCAACCTGCTTCCCTCGCTCACGGCCGCGCAGAACGTCTCAGTCCCGCTCCTCATCAACGGAATCCCCGGCGCGCAGGCCCTTAGGCAGGCCAAGGAAATGCTCTCGCGCGTCGGGCTTGGTGAACGATCCGAATCGCTGCCGCGTCAACTCTCCGGTGGTCAGCAGCAGCGTGTGGCGATCGCCCGCGCGCTCGTCCACAAGCCGCGGCTGATCGTCTGCGATGAGCCCACCAGCGCCCTCGACCATGAGACCGGCCACATCATCATGCGCTTGCTCAAGAACGTGGCGCTCGACGAGAAGCGTGCCCTCGTGATCGTGACGCACGATGCACGAATCTTCGGATTCGCCGACCGCATCGCAAAGATGGATGACGGTCACATCACCGAAATCTCGCGACCCGGCGAGGCGCTTCTGGTATGACTTTCATTCAACAATCAAACTACCTGTCCGACGATTCGCACACCACGTTGTTGGAGAAGCAATCATGCTGCTGAAGTTCCTGCTCCCCTTGCTCGCTATCGCTGGCGTGTGCATGGCCGTCTACACCGTGATGGCCGACAACAAGCCCAAGCCCTCCGCTGCCCCGGTCGTCCAACCCGCGGGTGCGCCGTTCGCAACCTACGTCGCGGGCGCGGGGCTCGTCGAAGCCAGCACCGAGAACATCTCAATCGGCACCCACGAAAGCGGCATCGTGCAATCTGTGTACGTCAAGGCCAGCGACCGCGTGAAAGCCGGTGATCCCCTCTTCACCATTGACGATCGGACCGTTCGCGCCGAGCTCGTTGTCCGAATGTCCGCGCTCGCCTCGGCAGAGGCCGAGTTGCAGAAGCTGAAGTCGCAGCCGCGCCCCGAAGACCTTCCTCCCGCCGAGTCCCGCGTTGCCGCGCAGAAGGCCATCCTCGAAGATCTCGAAGCCCAACTCGCCATGTGGGAACGTGCCGATCGCGCGGCCATCGCATCCGAAGATCTCAGCAAGCGGCGCTTCGCGGTCATCTCCGAACGCGCCCGTCTCTCCGAAGCGCAGTCCGATCTGGACCGTCTCAAAGCCGGTGCTTGGGAGCAGGACCTCCTTATCGCGCGTGCACAGATCGACTCGACACAGTCACAGCTCGAGGCCGCGCAGGTCGAGGTCGATCGTCACACCGTCAAGTCACCCGTTGATGCCGAGATCCTCAAGGTCAACGTGCGCATGGGCGAGTTTGCCCAGGCCGGTTCAGGCGGTAATGGCGGCAACTCCGATCCGCTGATCACGCTCGGCGACACCGACACACTGCACGTCCGCGTCGATGTCGATGAGAACGATGCATGGAGAGTCAAGTCGGGTTCCAACGCCAAAGCGTTTGTTCGTGGAAATCCGGAGTTGAATACGCCGCTGAAGTTCGTACGCTTCGAGCCGTACGTGATCCCGAAAAAGTCGCTGACCGGCGCAAGCACCGAACGCGTCGATACCCGAGTCCTCCAGATCATCTTCAGCTTTGAGAAGAAGAGCCTTCCGGTCTTCGTCGGACAGCAGATGGATGTCTTTATCGATACCGCAACGGCAGCATCGTCAAGCACAAACGGTTGAGAGCGGTGACGACCTTTCCGATTCGTCGAACGACACAGTACGAAATGTTCCGTGGCAAAGTGGGCGGGCGGGTGAGGGAGTCTGATCTTGAACTTGAGGTACATCCGAACTGGCGCGCGTGCTCCAGTGATCATCATGCTGGTTGCCGGGGCTACGCTTGGCCTTGCCGGTTGCACAGTCGGCCCAGACTACAAATCTCCAGATATCGATACTCCCGCGGCGTTCAGCCAGCAGGCCGCCGCACCGGAAGGATCGGGCGATTCCAAACCCATTACGATCGCATGGTGGTCAACCTTCAATGATCCCATCCTGACCTCGCTGGTTGAACGGTCGATCGCCGCCAACCTCGATCTGCGTATCGCGGCCTCGCGCATCACGCAAGCCCGCGCACAACGTCGCATTGCCGCGAGCGCGGGGCTGCCGCGTGTCGGCAGTTCCGGCGCATACTCGCGCTCGCGCGACAGCGAGAATACCCGCAACGGCCGATTTGTTGAAGAGAGCAGTTCCGGGTCCGACAACTACCGGATCGGCCTCGATGCAAGCTGGGAACTCGACATCTTCGGCGGCATCAAACGCAGCATCGAGGCCGCCGAGGCCGAAGTTCAGACCTTCGAGGAAGCGCGTCGCGATGTGCTGGTCATGATCGTTGCCGAGGTCGCCAACAACTACGTCCTCCTACGCGGAACCCAGCGCCAGATCGAAGTCACCAGAGAGAATATCCGTGTTCAGGATGAGACCCTCAAACTCTCTCGATCACGCTTCGAGGCTGGCCTCACCAGCGAGCTCGATGTCGCACAGGCCACCGCTCAGCTCGCAACAACAAGGGCCGAACTCCCAACTCTGGAAGCGGATGCTCGACAAGCCATTCACAGCATCGGTGTGCTTATCGGCCAGGCGCCCGGTACCCAGTTGGAATCGCTCCTCGTTCCCGCGCCCATCCCTCAACCCGAAGGTCCCGCTTTTACAAGCGGCGGTGCTCCATACACGATTCCCGTCGGTCTCCCCTCCGAACTTCTCCGTCGTCGTCCCGATGTTCGCCGGGCCGAGCGACAGATCGCCGCGGCCTCCGCACGCATCGGCGTCGCAACTTCCGACCTCTACCCCAAGTTCTCCCTCACCGGTGATCTTGGCCTGAGCGCGGGACAGTTTGGCTCGCTCTTTCAGGGCAACAGCCGCTTCTGGTCCATCGGGCCCGGCGTCTCGTGGCCCATTTTCCGCGGCGGAGAGATCAGGTCAAACATTGCGCTGCAGGAAGCCCTCACCGATGAGGCCATCGCCAACTACGAGCGAACAGTCCTTGGTGCTTTGCAGGATGTAGAAGATGCACTCGTCGATTTCGATCGTGAGCAAGTGCGCCGAGCCTTGCTCTCAAACGCGGTCGATGCGAACAAGCGCGCTGTTGAACTTTCCAATCAACTTTATCGCTCAGGCCTGACCGACTTCCAGCGCGTGCTCGACTCGCAGCGCAGTCTGTTTCTCTCACAGGCCAGCCTGGCCATCAGCGAGCAGCGCGTCTCGCAGGCCCTGGTTCGCGTGTACAAGTCGCTCGGCGGCGGTTGGGAAGAACCGGCCCAACCATAAATTGGCATGAGATTGCAACAGGTCGCACACGTGCCCGGTTTACGGTACACTGCCCTCATGAAAATGTACCGGGTTGAATCGTTTCTTGGCGGCATGATGCTGGCCGCGATTTTGGCGATCTGCGGGTGTTCGGTAGCCGGGCGCGCCGGTGAATCGTCAAGCCCGGCCACGGGTCTTCGCGGCCATCTCCTGATCATCGGCGGCGGTCTTGATGATGACAACAAACCGGTCTACGAACGGTTCATCGTGCTCGCATCCGCGCCACACCTGGCCAGCGATGGTGTGCCGCGAATCGTGATCGCAAGCGCCGCGAGCGGCGATCAGGATGCAGCATCCAAGAGCAAGGTCGAATCACTGCGTGCGTACAGCCCACTCGCCAGGATCGATGTCATTCGACGCGAGACACCACCCGATGAAGCCGTGGTGCTGATCGATCAGGCTACGGCCATGTTCTTCACCGGCGGCGATCAGAAGCGCATCACCACCAGTTACCGGCCCGATGGGATTGACCGCACCGAAGCATCCGCCATGCGTCGCCTGCTCGCGCGTGGAGGTGTGATCGCCGGCACCAGCGCGGGCGATGCCATGATGTCAGACCCGATGTTTCTCACCGGTCGGAGCGCCGAGGCGTTGGGCATCCGCTCGACGAGAACCACAAAGTCCGATGATGACGATGCCGACGACAAGCGCGCACAACCACCACTCGGCCCGCAGATCGGCGGGGGCATGGGCTTTCTGCCCTGGGCAATAACCGACTCCCACTTCTTCGAGCGCAACCGTTTCGGTCGGCTCGTCGCGGCGCTCGAAGCCAGTGGCAAACGGCTCGGTATCGGTGTGGGTGAAGATGCCTGCGCGGAAGTGAACCTCGCAACCGGCGAGATCGTCGGTATCAGTGTCGCCGATTCCCTCCTTGTTGATGTCGCCTCGCTCACGCGCGAAGGCCTCATCCGTCGAGGCGTGCGTGCAACCGTGATTCGACAGGGCCTGCGCAGGTCGTTGATCGATCCTGCATTGCACCCGCAGCAAGCACTCGCGGCCAGCCCGTCAACAACCGAAGAAGTGCCAATCGTCGAGCCGGGCCAGAACCGGCAGTTGGCCTCGTGGCGGTTCTTCATGCGTGCCCAGTCACCCGGCACACCAGCCCAACTGTTGAAGCTCGATGGGTACGAGCAACGTGCATGGCCCGATGAGCACGGGTCATCGATCGTCGAACTTCGCCCAACCGCGCCTTGAGGTCGCATCCTCAACAGAGTTCGATCACGGCGATACCCTGCTTTCGTGGAACACACTCACTCTGCACTAGCGTCGGCCATACTCATCACCTGGAAGCGCAACGGTTTGTACGCTCAGCGATTGGTCGGTGGGCTGGCCGATCATGATTGGACTGCGCAGCCCGTACCCGGCCGCGTGCTCAACCACCCTTCGTGGATCTTTGCGCACCTCAACGTCTACACGCCGATCTGCACGGCGATGCTTTGCGGCGAGCGGTTCACCGATCCGATCGATCATCCCTTCGGACAGAAGTCTGAAGTCTCAACCGATCCTCACGTCTACCGACCAGCGCAACAACTACTGTCCGACTTCGCAACACTTCACACCGAGGCTGAAGAGTCGCTCGCTTCGGCGACAGACAGCCTCATGGCCGCGAGCAACCCGCTCGAACGCTGGCGAGCCATCCACCCGACCATCGGCGACATGCTCGTCACGCTGATGGTCAAGCATGAGTCGGGTCACCTTGGCCAACTCTCGACATGGCGACGCGCGAAGGGGCTTCCACGCGTCGCGGTGTAAGCTCGCGTTGCCAACCGTCATTCAGGCCGCGCAACTTCCATTTTTGCTATCATCGCCTCGGCACCACCCGCACACCATTCCCGAGAGCGCACCTCCCATGGCCAAAGCCCACATCGATCCCAACAAGAAGTACCTCTCCCACACCCTCGCCGAGTGGGCGTGTAGCCTGCGCTACGAGCACCTCAGCCCCAAGGCCATTCAGACCGCCAAGCTCTTCTGGTACGATTCTGTGGGTTGTGCACTCGGGGGGAGCGGCCAGGAAGATGCGCACATTCTTCTGGCCCATCACATGGAGATGTCCGGCAAGCCCGGCACCGGACCTTGCACCTGCTTTGTCAGCGGCTTCAAAACCAACCCGGTCGATGCGGCCTTCCTTAACAACCACATGATCCGCGCGATGGACTACAACGACATCTACTGGAAGTCCGACCCGTGCCATCCGTCCGACATCATCGCCGGGCCGCTCGCGCTCTGTGAATACAAAGGACTCTCCGGCAAAGACCTCATTCTGGCGACCATCATCGCCTACGAGGTCGAGATGCGGCTCTGCGAGTTCGGGCTTCCGGGTATCCGCGAGTATGGCTGGCACCACGCAACGCTCACGGCCTTCGCCGCGCCCATTGCCGCGGGGCGCGTGCTCAACCTCACGGTTGATCAGATGGTGCAGGCGATCGGCATCAGCGCTTCTCGCACGTTCACGCCCGGGGCGGTCACGGCGGGCAAGCTCACCAACATGAAGAACACCGTTGACCCATGGGCCACACGAATGGGTGTCGAGTCGGCGCTGCTGGCGCAACGAGGCTACTCCGGACCCGAGCACATGATCGATGGCAAGGAGGGTTTGTACGCCGTCTTTGGTCATGTGCACTACAAGGGTCAGCCCGCGGCCTTCGATACCGACCTGCTCATCGGCGGCCTGCCGTGCGGGGTCGATGATCATTACAAGATCATCGACTGCGGCATGAAGTCGTTCCCCATCGAAGCACTTTCGCACGCACCGCTCACCGCGATGATGAAGTGCGTCAAAGAGAACGCCATCAAGCCCGCGGATGTGACCGAGATCAAGGTGGAAGTCATCGCTCGCGCGGCCGACATTCTCGGCGATCCGCACAAGTATCGCCCCGACAGCAAAGAGACCGCCGATCACTCGCTGCCCTACTGCATGGCCGTTGGCCTCATCGATGGCATGGTCACACCCTTGCAGTTCAAGGAAGAACGCGTGATGGACAAGTCGCTCGAACCGGTGATGGACAAGGTCAAGGTCGTGGCCAACCAGGAGTTCGAGGCGCTTTTCCCCAAGTTCCAGCCGAGCCAGGTGACTATTTCGACCGCGGCCGGGAAGTCATTTACCAAGCGGGTTGATGTCCCGAAGGGCGACCCGCGCGACCCGATGACGGCCGAAGAGATCGGTGTGAAGTTCCACGCGCTGGGTGACGGCGTGATCGGCGAGAGTGCGTGCGACAAACTGGCCGCGGCGGTTTTGTCGATGGAGAAGATTGGTGATGTGCGGGAGTTTACGAAGTTGACGGTGAAGATATAAGAGCCGAACCTTGCCAACGACCTTTCATGGCAAACGCCGGTGGCACAGCTTGGGGTGTCGTGGTAAGTTTTGGTGACTGTGCATTCTCAATACGCACAGTGCTCGAACACAGGCCAGCGGCCGGGGATACCGAGGGTGTTGTGGGGCGTGTATCGATGGGTTCTTCATCAGGATCGAAGTCGTTATCATCTGGGACTTCGGACTGAGTTGGGTCTTCATCGCGGGAGTCGATGAGTTCCTGCATTGCACGCTCTTCGCGGCGGGCCTGGGTGCAGAAGCGCAGGATGGCGCTGGCGGCGGCGGTGATGCGTGCGGGCTCGGTGGAAGTGGTGATGATCCGACGGAGCGCGGCGAGGGCAAAGTTCTCTTCGAGTTCGAGTTCGGCCAAGCGTGTCATGGGAACCTCCGAGAATGCGCGGGGACCTTTGAGCAACCCGTCGCGGCGCGGCGGGGCACGGAAATGACGTGCTACTACAAAGGGGCCAAGGAGCGCGTTTGTGCGCGCGCCAGCGCGCGCGGGGAGGTTGGCGAAGCCGAGTAAGTCGTTGGGCGATTGAGGTTTAAGAAAATGTGAGAAAAACGCAAATGGTGCTTGGTCGCCTGCGCTGGCGCGCGCATAAAGGCACTCGTCACCACCGGAGTGGGGGAGCTGGATGGATGGATGGTTTGATTGTGAAATCGTGACACGCGGCCATGCGGCAAGTGCTACGGGCAGCCAGCGAAGTAAGCCTGCATGAAGACGAAAATGTCATGTGCGCTCACGGTGCCCAAGCCGTTGGAGTCGGTTGTGCCGTTGAAATACGCCGCGAGGTAGTCGAAGAGGTCTTGCACGGAAACGATGCCGGTGCCGTTAAAGTCTGCCGAGCAGTTGATGACCGTGGCGAGGGCTGGTTGTCCGCCTGCTGAGTTCCATACCGAGACTGGGAGTGCCCACGAGGTGGAGTTGACAATGCCGCCGACGCGGAGTTTGGGCTGGCCATCGACCATGATGGTGAAGAGAAGGGGCGCGCCCGAATCGTGCAAGTTGCCGATGGCCCATCGGTCGGAGTCCGACTGCGAGACACAGCCCGAATTAAAGAGCGATTCATTGTAGATGAAACAGCAGGATGATGCGTAGGGATCGGACGGGAGCTGCGCGGACTTGGTGCGGAGTGTCCAGTGATCGCCTGATTCAAAGCAAAGCCCGTCGTAGCCCCAGCCTGCGAGGATAACTTCGGCGTGCCCAACGGGCACATATCCGGGGTCGGCGGGGATGGGGGTGATGCCGATCGGGGAGGATTCGAGCCGACCAAGCACCATGTCGAGGCCGAGGCTGGGAGACTCGATGAACTCAGCGACGGAGATTTCCTGGAAGGGTGAAGCGCAATCGTCGGTGAAATGGTTGCTGACGCCGCCGGAGACGCTGCGGCGGAAACGAATGCGGTGGGTGCGGGGGGCGGTAGGCAGAGGGCCGCCGATTTGAGCGACCGAGTGGCGCGCGAGCATGACCAAATCGTGCGTGATGAGTGTGCCGGTGCCGGAGATAAAGCCGCCGCACGTAGATCCGTCGCCAGCAACGGTGATGACAAGCCCGACGGCATCAAAGCGGGAATCGGAATCGGGAACGGCCAGACCCTGGACGACAGCTTGAGATGAAAGGGTGAGGAGAAAAGTCGCGATGGCCGCGCTCAGAGGTTTGAGCATGAACCTGGGACGCGACATGGTGCCAAGGAACAAATCCGACATGCCAAACTCCTCACGGGTTCATGGGCCGGACGATCGCCGACGAACGTACGCCGACCTCCGGACACGACCTGATACGACGACTTAAGCCGTGCTGATCGGTCAGATCGCAAGATTAAATGAAATTTCTCTCATTCGCGTGCTACAGTTTATGTTGCGGCGTGGAAGAGCCTCGCCGGGGATGCAGAACCGGGCACATGGCTACGCTCCGGTACCATGAATCAGATGTTAAAGTTTATCGTGTTGGTGATGGCGGGCGCGGTTCTGCCCGCGTGCGCATCAACATCGATCGCCCTGCGGGAGAGCGTTCTCGGGCAGGCCAAGCGTGATCAGCTGGTGAACCGTGTGACGGATGCACGCGAGGCGCAGTCTGAGGCAAAGGTCCAGTTTGCTTCCGCGCTTGATGAGTTTATCGCGGTGACGGGCGCTGGCGCGGATGCGCAGGTAGCTGATCTGGAGGGGAAGTACAAGAAGCTGAAGGCCTCGTATGAACGGTCGGAGAGCCGGGCCTCCACGGTGAAAGACCGCATCACGAGTGTCGAGCGCGTCGCGAGTTCGCTCTTTCGCGAGTGGCAGAACGAGATCGGGGAGTATCAGAGTGCGGCGTTGAAGCAATCGAGCGAGCAGCAACTCAACGAGACCAAGGGGCAGTATGAAAGGCTGATCGGCGCGATGAAGCAGGCGGAGGGGAAGATGACGCCGGTGCTCGCGGCTTTTAAGGATCAGGTGCTCTTTCTGAAGCACAACCTGAACGCCCGGGCGATTGCGAGCTTGCAGGGGACGGCGATGCAGGTGCAGAACGATGTTGCGGGATTGATCCGTGAGATGGAGGCTTCGATCGCGGAAGCGGACAGCTTCATCAATCAGATGCAGTCGGGAAAGTAAGCGCAGGGGAAGCGGCGGCCGTCAACCGGATTATCATGACGGCGACGGTCGCGCCCGTCAGGTTGAACACCAGATCCCACGCGTTGTTGTCGTAGTCGCCGACGTTGGTCTTTTCGACGAGCTTGGTTGCCGCAAACTCGATGACTTCGTTGACCGCGCCGAGCCCTGCGGCCACCATCGCGGCGGCCGCGAGAAGGCCGAAGGATGTGTAGGGCGGTCTGACGATGGTGCGCAGCGATTGCCAGGCGACCCACGCCGTGATGCCGAAGCCGTAGGCGTGGATCAACTGGTCATAGCGCAGAAGACCGGGCAGAGGCCAGAAGTTGTAAAGGACACCACCACCTTTCACGATCGGGTGAGGCAAGGGGATCATGCCGCCAGCCATGTGCAGGAGTGCCCACGCGAAGAGCGCCCATAGCGACGAGTGCGCGAGGCGAACGCGGCGATGCAAAATAGTGACGACGACCATCAGGATGGCAACGACGACGATGTAGAAGAGAAACTCCGTTCCACCGCTAAGGATGGCGAAGGTGGCGGCGGCGATGAGGCCGACCACCGAGAGCAGGGCGAGAAGTCGCTCGCCGGGTCGGAGGGGGAACAGGGATCGATCGACCGGTGCGGGATTGGAGACAGGATGATGGCGAATTGACATGGGGTGCAGCGTACCCGATACGGGATTGGCGGACGGCTCGTGCGGTGGCTAGCATCCGCCCATGCAGACACGAAACACGCTGACATTTTTGATTGTGGCCACACTTTCATTGGCCGCCGTCTGTGCTCAACCAGTGCTCGGGCAAGCGGGTTCGCCGGGACGGGCTGAGTCGATCGACCTCGGCGAGGGCTTTGTCGGCGCGGCGACCCGCTATGTTGCGAGCGATACCGATTCGGCCAAGCTCCCGCCGTCGCTGGCACTGATTGACCCGCTTGGGTTGAAGGTGAAGGCGGGCGGAGTGGCCGCGGGGTCGGCGGGGAAGGATGCACCGCTCTTCTGGAAAGACGAGGACGGGAAGTTCTGCACGCGGCTAGATCTTGCTGAAGGCACGAGCCTGTATGGGACGGGTGAGATCGCCGGGCCACTGCTGCGCAATGGGCGCAAGACGGTCTGCTGGAACACCGATGCGTATGGGTATGACGAGACGTATCCATCACTCTATCAAAGCCACCCGTGGGTGTTGGCGGTGCGTGCCGATGGGACAAGCTTTGGTGTTCTGGCCGATACGACGTGGCGCTGCGAGATTGATCTTTCTGGCGCGGAGAGTTCGGGTGGAAGCATTGTCTTTCGTGGTGATGGCTCACCCTACAACGTGTACGTGATTTCGGGCGAGAGCCCGAAGGATGTGATGAAAGGGCTGGGCAACCTTGTGGGCAAAATGCCCCTGCCGCCGAAGTGGGCGATTGGCTATCACCAGTGCCGCTACTCGTACTTTCCGGAGAAGCGTGTGCGCGAGATCGCGGAGGGCTTTCGTTCTCGCAAGCTGCCGTGCGATGTGATCTGGTTTGATATCGACTACATGGATAAGTACAAGGTCTTCACGTTCGACACTTCGCCGGGCGGGTTTCCCGATGTGAAGAAGCTCAACGCCGATCTTGGCACGATGGGGTTTCACCGGATATGGATGATTAACCCGGGCGTAAAGGCGGAGCCGGGATACCCGGTGTTTGACACCGGCACAGAGAAGGATGTGTGGGTGAAGGATGCGAAGGGGCAGACGTACAAGGGCGAAGTGTGGCCCGGGTATTGTGTCTTTCCGGACTACACGATTCCTGCTGTGCGTAAGTGGTGGGAGGGTCAGTACAAGGACTTTTTGGCGCAGGGGATCGATGGTGTGTGGAACGACATGAACGAGCCGGCGGTCTTCAATGTGAAGTCGAAGACGATGCCCGAGGACAACCTGCATCGTGGTGGAGCGTGGGAATACGGCGGCACGCTTCCCGCCGGCCCGCACTCGCAATATCACAATGTGTATGGCATGTTGATGGCGAAGGGGACGTTCGACGGCATCTCTGCCGTGCGCCCGGATGTGCGGCCATTCGTGCTGACACGCGCGGGCTATATCGGCAGTCACCGGTACGCGGCGACCTGGACCGGCGACAACAGCGCGGAATGGGATGACCTTGAGCAATCGGTCTCGATGGTTCTGAACCTCGGGCTGAGCGGCGCGCCGTTTACGGGGCCGGATATCGGCGGCTTCAATGGCAATGGTGATGGAAAGCTGTTTGCGAGGTGGTTCGGGCTTGGGACACTGCTGCCTTTCAGCCGCGGGCACACCGGCAAGGGCAATATTGACAAGGAACCCTGGTCCTTCGGGGCCGAGGTTGAGGCGACGTGCCGCAAGGCCCTTGAGCGGCGTTACCGCTTGCTGCCGTATCTGTACACGGTGTTCGAAGACGCGAGCCGCACAGGGTTACCGATTGCGCGCCCGCTGTTCTTTGCCGATCCGAAAGACCCAGCGCTGCGGAGTGAGGATGACGCGTTCACGATTGGTGATGACCTGCTGGTGGTTGGGAAGCTGACACCCGAGCGTGATCGCGCCGTGGTGAGACCCGCGGGGAAGTGGCAGCGGGTCTACCTCACGGGTGAAGGTGACAATGCTGATCTGCCCGAGCTTTATGTGCGTGAGGGTGCGATTGTGCCCATTGGCCCTGTGCTTCAGTACTCGGGCGAGAGGCCGATGAAGGCCGAGGGTGGGGGGGGCGGAGCGAAGTTGGGATCGGGCGAACACGCGCTCACGCTGCTGATTGCGATGGATAAGGATGGGCGCGCGAGCGGAACGCTGTATGAAGATGAAGGCGAGGGCTTTGGGTACAAGACGGGCAATTATCTTCGCACGACGTACAGCGCTGTGACTGAGGGTGGCAAGGTGAAGGTGACCATCGGCGCGCACGAGGGCAACATGGTGCGGCCGGCGCGCGAACTGCGCATCATGCTTCTGAAAGATGGGTGGTACATCCCGGGCGGAGCGATCGATGGTCAGCCCATCACGATGGACCCGAGCCGGCTGTCACCAGTGAAGATGAGCGAACCTCGGCCTTGAACTTTCTCAGACGCGCAAGGGCCTGCGCGAGAACTTCCTCGACGGTGATTCGAGCCATGAGGGTGCGCCCGGAGTGGGCATCCTTGTGGTTCAGCCGGTCGTTGGGGGTGAGGTGCTGAATGACATCATCGCTGCGGCCATAAGGCCCGACACGTTCGACCCGTGTCGGGCCGAAGAGCCCGATGAGCGGGCGATTGAAGCCAACGGCCATGTGCAGTGCGGCCGAATCGTTGGCGATGATGAGCCTTGCGCCCTCGACAACGGCCATGAGTTGGCCGATGGTTGTTCGCCCGATCAGGCTCACAATGCGCGGGTCGGCGCGGGCGAGCGATTCGAGCGTGGGGCACTGCGATTGTTCAGATGCTGATCCGGCGAACACGACGCGGTCAATACCGAGTGATGGACTGTCGAGGAGAAGCCGGGAGAGTTGAGCGTAACGATCATCGGGCCAGAGTTTGCCGGGCCAGCGCGATGTTGGGGCGAGCAGGATGTAGCGATGGGGCGCGAGGTCGAGCGTGGTGAGGTGTTCGCGATCAGCGGGTGATGAATACAACCGGAGATCGGCGCCTGAGAATTCGGAAGACTGCGGGGCGGCGGCGCGAAGCAGTGCCAGCATACGTTCGACCGTGTGCGCGCCGGTCAACCCGTGAACATGCTCATTGACCCCCAGCCAGCCAAGCTCGGCCGCGTCGGCGAGCCCGATTCGACGTGGCGCTGAGGTGGCCGCGGCGAAGAGCCCGCTGCGTGCAAGGCCCTGGCAATCGAGCACGAGGTCGTACGAAGCCATCCGCAAGGTGCGGAGGAATGTGGAAATGGGCCTCCAAGTACGAACGTTCATCCATTTGGCCAGGGCCGAGCGGGGAAAGGGGACGACGCGCGAGAGGGCGGGGTGCGCGGCGATCGCGGGTGCAAATGCGTCTTGCACGAGCCAGTCGATGTGTGCTTGTGGGAACGCGCGTCGAAGTCCAACCAGAACAGGCACCGTGCGGCAGACATCGCCCAGCGCGCTCGGACGGATGAGGAGGACGCGATCGGGCTGGGAAGGTGATTGCGCGTGTCCGTGTGGCATTTCGTGAGGTTGATCCGTGTGCTATGTTAGCTGGGTCAATCAGGATACCCGATATCGGCATCACTTGGCCGGAGAGACCATGATCCGCGCTCTTTGCTCACTCCTGGTATTGGTCACTGTTTCGCGGGCCGCGCTCGCGAGGGTGGTGCCCCCCGACCCCGAGGCGGCCGGTGAGTGGCTGGCTTTCTGCACGATCGAACTGCCGAAGGATCTTGCGCCCGAAGCCAAGGGCGCGTGGAAAGTGGCGCTGGAGGCTGTGCTCATCGCGTTGGCTCGCGATGGTCTGGCGGTTGAAGCTGCCGGACTGAGGGCCATCGCGGGCGCGGTGGATGAAGCGGTCGCTGGTCGTAGCGTTGCGTTTTCCTGTGTTCCGAGTGCTGTTGGCCATCCGACGGTCAAGATCGTCAAGTCAGCTGATACAAAGCCTGAACTATCATCGGCTTCGAGCGAGTGGCCTGCCCATCGGGCGAAGGTTGATGCTGCCCATCCGGGGTTAACGCCCGGCATCGAAGTGGCGATTAACCTCAACGCGTTACGGCGTGAGTTTGAAGCATCCTTTGATGTTCTGCCTGAGTCTCGCGCGAGATCGGATGGATCTCGAGACTATGGGCGTGGCGCACGTCTGCTCGAAGCGATGCAACTGAGCAACGCGCGGATGATCGGGCTGCACATGAGACTCATCAAGCCTGAAGGCGTGATGACCAGGGACCCCTCGCTGCCACGCGGCGACCCGGCAACAGTTGTGGCTTATCTGGGGCCTGCACTGCTGGTCCTCGATATCACATGGTCGGCACGCTCGCGCCCGCCGGGGACCATCTCGCTCTTCACGCTGACGACCAACTACTGGCCAGCCTCGCAGCTCGGTACATCCGCGCCGGCCGAGTGCATCGTGGCCGCGGCCATGCGGGTTGCGTGGAAGAAGGAGTTGGAACGCGCGCTCGGTGTGTATGCGGCGGTGCTGCCGCCAAAGTCGTCGGTGGAGTTCCTGAAGCAACGGGATTCGTGGTTTGCACAAGGCCAGACTTCGATCAACCGACTCACCTCGAGCCTTGACCCCTGGGTGGGGTTCGGTTTAAGTACACGTTCACCCGGCGAAGTGATGATCGTCTCGCATCTGCGGCCTGAGACTTCTGCATCGGCAACGGCCGCGTCGGTTGGAAGTGTGCTTGGCGCGTTTGTGGAACCGGGATCGGGAGCATCGGCCGACGGTCTGTGGAACTGGAAGATCACGCCGATTGAAGGGTGTTGGGCACGGGCCATACGCTGGTCACTTCACGAGCGAAAGCCGCCAGACCGCTCGGCACTCAACGGTTCCATCCAGTTGATGGGTCTTCCAGCGAAGTGATCGTCGTTCACCTCAGTTGGTTGCGTTCGTTGGTGGATAGGTACATGAGGTCTTGTCTGTTTCCCAGACTGTGACGCTCCGAAGTTCAGCCTTTGCGTGTGCAGCATCGTTGACGGCAGGACGGAGAAGCTCGTAACAGACGATGGCGATGTTCTCGACCGATGGGTTGAGGCCGCGCCCGCCCTTGGCAACAGGCTGAAACTCGGTGGCATCTTCGTTCAAGTTCTTGTGGTCAAAGCGATCAATGACGACCCGGCTTGTCACGCGCTCGAGGTCCGCCAGGGTGAACGCCGGGCGCGCATCCGGGAGACCGGCCGAGATGGCCACGCATGGCTCTATGCGGTAGTTATGCCCATGTCCGCCCGAGTGGTTGCACTTTCCAAAGATGCGACGATTCTCATCATCACTCAGTGTGGGGCTGTGCAAACGGTGCGAAGCCGCAAACTCAAACTGTTGGCGCATCAGCACCGTGACAGGATCGTGCATGTCAAGCTCCAAGGAATAGAAGGGCGTCAACTTCCAGCGAACGACTGTCACGCACCCTTTGAGGGCGTTGTTCACTTCGTGGGCGATACTCACGAGCAGCAGTTGCGGATCGGCGCGGGCATCATCACACGCCCGTTCAAGCATGGGGACGGCGGTGGCTCGGACAGCCTGATCGATCACCTTGATGTTGAGAAAGTATCCGGAGATCGGGTCAACACGCCCGAGGCATCGGACTTCCAACTCGTAAAATCGCCCAAGCCCGACCATCGATGGGTGGGCCGCGAAGGTGTTGTCGCCGGCAGAGTCGGTACGGGCACCAACACCGTTGATGCAGAACCGAACGGTCCGCGTGAGTTCGACCATATATGACTCTAGCGACATGGTGAGTAAACATCCTGCAAGGCGGCGCGGCGCGGGGGGGGGCGGGGGTGGGGGGGTGGAGGGTTGGCGTGACTTGGTGGGTCGGGTGAGAGATACGTACAAATTTAGTCGTCCGCATCGACCTAGGGTTGTTCGGCGAACATCAATGGGTCGTTTCGAGAAACTGTACAAAGGAAAATGTCATGGCCTGCGGCAACTGCTCGTGCGGAAACAACCAACAACACACCCCGAAGAAGGCCAGCAAGTCCGCGTGGGTGGCGGTGATCGCGGGCATGATGCTCGGGGGCGTTGCGCTTGTCGGCGCGGCGATGGCCTTTCAGCCCGGCGCGGCTTCTCCACCCGCCACCAAGCCGACTGAGCCGGCCCCCAGCCCGGCAACCCCCGCCGCGACCAACCCTGAAAGTCCGGCAACTCCTACGGCCCCTGCAAAGTCCGACGACAAATCGACCACGACCACCATCTCACCATACGTTCTTAATCACACCGCCAAGCGGCTTGACGGCACCGAAGAGAAGCTGGATGTGTATAAGGGTAAAGTCGTGCTTGTGGTGAATGTGGCGAGCAAATGCGGCAATACGCCGCAATATGCGGGCCTTCAGAAGCTGTTTAATGAGAAGAAGGATGCGGGCCTGGTTGTACTGGGGTTTCCATCGGGAGACTTCCGCAATCAGGAGTTGGGCACCAGCAAGGAGATCGCCGAGTTCTGCTCGAGCAAGTATCAGATCACCTTTCCGATGTTTGAAAGAGTCAGCGTGAAGGGTGCGGATGCTCACCCCCTGTTCAAACAGCTTGTCGCTCAGCCGGCCCCGATCGGGGTTGAGCCCGATTGGAACTTCACAAAGTACCTGATCGACCGCCAAGGCAACGTGGTCGCCCGCTTTTCAGCGAAGACCAAACCAGACAACACGGACTTGGTCAAGCAGATCGATGAGTTGCTCAAGGTGAAGGGCTGAGGGCTCGGCTTTCACACAGCGAGCGCTTTGCAAACATTATCCAAACACGGCTCCGAGCCACAACAGTCCACCCATAATGGGTGGATTTTCTGTGTTTTGATGACTGTCTTTACAAACTATTAGCGCAAAGTTCGCCCCAAATCTTCGTGAGCTTGGGATACTTCCGTATCAAGAAAGCCTGGCCCATGTTTGGGTTGAGGCAGATGACTGGGGCTGGCGGGAAAACAACGGAGCGATTTCCATGAAGCGAGTCTTTACAGCGTGCGTCGGAATGATTCTTGCGGTTGGCAGCGCGGCCTATGGACAGCAAGTCCAGGTCGATTCGGCCCTTCCGACCTACAAGACAGTCTCCGGAGTTGAGGGATCGATCAAGAGCGTGGGCTCCGATACGCTCAACAACCTGATGACGCTTTGGGCCGAAGAGTTCAAGAAGAGCTACCCGGCCGCGAAGATCGAGATTGAAGGCAAGGGCTCGGCCACGGCCCCTCCGGCCTTGGTTGAGGGTCAGGCGCAGTTTGGTCCGATGAGCCGCGAGATGAAGGGTGCGGAGATCGATGCTTTCGAGAAGAAGTTTGGTTACAAGCCCTCGGGCATCCGGGTCGCGGTCGATGCGCTTGCGGTCTTTGTGCATCGCGATTGCCCGATCGATGAGATCTCGATGGATCAGGTCCGCAAGATCTTCAGCGTTGATGGTCCTGAGATGACATGGGGCGATCTGGGCGTGAAGGATCAGTCGTGGGCCACCAAGAAGGTTGCGCTCTATGGGCGCAACTCGGCCAGCGGCACCTATGGCTACTTCAAGGAACACGCGCTGAGCAAGAAGGATTTCAAGCCCAGCGTGAAGGAGCAGCCCGGGTCTTCAGCGGTTGTTCAGGCTATCGCGAGCGATAAGTTCGCGATGGGCTACAGCGGTCTCGGGTACAAGACGGCGGATGTCAAGGCCCTGAAGGTTGCGGCAAAGGATGGAGCGAAGGCGTTCGAGGGAAACGCTTCAAACGCTTATGCGGGCGAGTATCCGCTCAGCCGCTTCCTGTTCGTATACGTCAACTACAAAGCTGGCAGCCAGATGGAGCCCCTCCGGGCTGAGTTCATCAAGATGGTTCTCAGCAAGCAGGGTCAAGAGGTCACGGTGAAGGATGGGTACTACCCCATCACCGCAGAGATGGCCCGTCAGGATCTGAAGAAGCTCGGTTTCAAGGTCGATTTCTGAACCACTCTGGCCTGATGCTTCGGACTCATTTGAAGTAACCTGAACGGAGCGGCTGACGGGATCGTTAGCCGCTCCTTTTCTTCGAGCAGAATGCCCAGGCGCATGACCACCCCAGGTGTGCCAACTCCGACTCCCCCTCCCTACTCGCACCCACGCGATACCGGGGTTCCTGCACCCGCTCTGTCGCGCCGGGTTGTTCGCACCACGACGCGTCGAACGAGCGGGCGCGTGAAGTTTGTTGATCGACTGGCCAAGCTGATCATCACCATTGGTGGGCAGGGTGTCATCGCGGCCGTGCTCGGTATTCTGCTGTTTCTGGGGGCAAGTGTTCTGCCGCTGTTTGAAGGTGGCGAGGTTGGACCGGTCGCGGTGGTGAAGATGGGCGAACCGACGCGGCCGCTCTTCGGACAGACCGACGAGTACCGTGGCACCGCCATGATCATTGGCGATGACGGGTTTGTGTCCACGGTTTATATACCCGATGGACGAATCATCGATCGGCAGCGGTTCGCCGTTGAGGGACGGACACCGACGTGCTGGTCATTCTCCAGACAACAGTCACGGCTCGCCATCGGGTATGACGATGGTTCGGTTCAGATCGGCACCATCAGATTCGAGAGCGAGTCCTTGGGGCCAGAGGATCGCACGCCCGAGATCAATCGGCTTGCGGTTGGACAGAAGATGGTCTTTGGCAACGGGTATGTTGAACACGCCGCGGCGGAGCAGTTCCGGCTTGTTCGCCCGATCGTTGAACCCGGGCAGCCCGCGATGATGGAGCACGGAACGGGCGCGGTGGTGAAGATCGATTCGCGATCGGGAGGGGAATCGGACTACCTGGTGGCCACCCGCGCGGATGGGTCGGGGGTCTTCAGTCTTGTACGTACCGTGCGACCGCTGGGTGGTGGGACGGCGCGTGTAAGTCTTTCGTCAACACCCTTTACGATGGTTCCTCCTGCTGGTAAAGGTGGTGGTGGTGGAGAGGATGGGGCCGATTGGGTCTTTGTCACGGGCGATGCGGCCCACATCTTCATGATCTGGAAGGATGGAACAGCCCAGCGGTACGCCATCGTCAAGTCGAGTCAGGGCGATGAGGTCGTTGCGGCGGATACGACGCGACTGATCAGGCCGGGCGAGACCATAACCGCAGCGCAGATGATTCTCGGCTCGCGCACGCTGATTGTCGGGACAGACAAGGGACGGGTGATCGGCGCGTTTGCCGCTCGCGATGAGGGCATGGCGACTCCTGATTACCATCACCTCGTGATTGCTCATGAGTATGCGCTCGGGGTTGCGGGTGGGAGCACGGCATCTGGCGCGGGGGCGATCACCAGCATCGGCATCAGCCAACGAGACCGCTCGTTTGTTGTTGGTGATGATCGCGGCGGCGTGTTCGTGCTCAACATGACCAGTGGCAAGGCCATCGCAGAGATGCCCGGTGCTGGTGACGCGACGGCGCGGGCAACATCGATCGTCGAGATCGCGCCCAAACTTGACGGCGTGCTGGCGGTTTCCGATTCGGGCGAGATCAGGACGTGGGAGTTCGACCCTAAGCACGCGGAAGCAGGTGTGCGGTCGCTCTTTGGCAAGGTGTGGTATGAGGGTGAGCCTGCGCCATCATGGAACTATCAATCGTCGTCGGGTGAAGACAGCGCCGAGCCGAAGCTCAGCCTGACGCCGCTCATTTTCGGCACATTGAAATCAACAATCTATGCGATGCTCTTTGCCGTTCCGCTGGCGATCCTCGCGGCGATCTACACGAGTGAGATGCTGCATCCGACGGTGCGGAACCGGGTGAAGCCGGTGGTTGAAGCGATGGCCTCGCTCCCTTCGGTTGTGCTGGGGTTTATCGCCGCGTTGATTGTGGCACCGTTTGCGCGCGACTGGCTCCCGTCGATTCTGATAGGTCTATTTGTTGTGCCGTTTGGAGCGTTGTTGGCGGCGCACATCTGGCAGATGCTGCCGATCCGTGTGGCCAGCAGGTTGCGGTCTGGTCAGCACTTCGCGCTGGTGACGCTGGTGCTCTTTGTTGGGCTTGCCGCCAGCGCGTTGCTCGGGCCGATTGTCGAGCGGGTGCTCTTTCGCCCGACCGAGGCGGATGTGCTGGTGCTTGCGGGGTCATTCGAGCCTGTGCCCAAGAGAGAGTGGCCAGCATGGATCGGTTCGCGCCCGACACTCAGCCCGGATGATGGTCGTCGCCTGCGTACTGAAGGTTTGGCCTTCCGCGATGGTCAGGTGGTGCGACCTTCGGGGTCGATCACGGATGCCAAAGTTCAGGCGGCTGTTCAATCAGACGGGGTGGACAAGGCTGATGTGCGGCTCTGGCTTGATGGGGTGATCGGCGGGCCATGGCCGGGTTGGTTTCTGCTCATGCTGATGCCGGGCTATGCCGCGGCACTGGTGCTGCGCGTTCGATTGATCGATCCGGCTCTCCGTCGTTATCCATCGCTCATCTTCGGATCGTTTGCGGCCAAGGCGGAGCTGGCTAAGTTTTTGGGCGTTCTTATATTTGCGATCGGTTTGAGCGCGGTGTTTGCGACGGTGCTGACGGGCATCGGGGTGGATGCTCGCGACTCGATCTTTGGCCCATTCAATCAGCGGAACAGCCTGGTGGTTGGCATCATCATGGGGTTCGCCATCATCCCGATCATCTATACGGTCAGTGAAGATGCCTTGAGCAGTGTGCCTCAGCAGTTGCGCTCGGCATCGCTTGGTGCCGGAGCGACACGCTGGCAGACCGCGGTACGGGTGGTCCTGCCCGTGGCGGCATCGGGGATTTTTTCGGCGTGCATGATCGGGCTTGGTCGGGCGGCGGGCGAGACGATGATCGTTCTCATGGCCACCGGCAACACACCGAGCATGGATTGGAGCATGTTCTCGGGTTTCCGCACGCTCGCGGCGAACATTGCCGTCGAACTTCCCGAAGCCGCGCGAGATTCGACACACTACCGCGTGCTCTTCCTGTGCGGACTTGTGCTCTTCTTTCTGACGGGCATCGTCAACACACTTGCAGAACTGGTTCGGCAGCGATTCCGCAAAAGGACTGCGGGTCTATAGCACCCCAATACCATGCCGCACGCGACATCGCCATCATCAGTTGACCGAAGCGGCACCATCGGTGCTGGCGTGGTGGCTGTGCCGAAAGGAAGTTCCGTAGGGCGAACACGGTCCACACCGCTTTCATCACGAGGTGAGCCGATCGTGTGGCTCACAGGCCTTGCGATGGCCATTTGCATGATGATGATTGTGGCTCTGCTCGCGCTGGTGTTTGTGCAGGGGGTTCGGACCTTCTGGCCTTCGCCGATTGATCGGGTGACGCTGACATCTGGCACGGTGCTGCTTGGGTTGCCCGTGCGCGAAGAGGCGTATGACCCTTCCCCGGGCGAGAAGGCGGAGCTTGCCGCCGCGATCAAGCTGGGCACGACGGCTGCAGGGGCTGTTGATCCGGATGGGCGGCCGATACGGCGACTCTATCGTGTGGGCAACAAGGAGTTTCGTGGTGATCCGTTTGAGTGGATCCCGTTCTTTCGGATTGCTTCACTGGAGCGCGATCCGAACGCAATGATGCTCGAACGGCAGCAGTGGGGTGTCTGGTTCGGCATGCCCGAGGCGGTGTTGTTGCAGTATGAGATCGTCGTGCCGAGTGGGAAGCAACCACCCGGGGCCACGGCCGGTGCTGTTCGAACTGATGATGTGGTGCTGCGCACCGAGAGCGATGGAAGCACGGTCATCCGCCGGCGCTCGATCATTGCCGAGGGCGCCAACACGCAGCCGGAGTTTGCCCGGCAGCAGGCGCTCGCCCATGTACGGAGCGCGGAACTGATGCGTTTGAAAACGGTTGAGGTTGGCGAGGTCAATCGCGGCCTGGAAGATGCAAGGCTTCGCCTGCGTCAGGCCGAGATCGACCATGGTCGTACCCAGCAGGGTGGCCGTCAGGGGTTGTCGCTGCAACTCTGGTTGGTTTGCGTTGCTGGTGCGATTCTCGGTATAAGCGGTGGCACGATTGCACGGCAGCGATCGTTGCGCAGCAGGAACCGCCCGCTCATGCTCCTCGGGATGTTGCTGAGTTGTCTCGGGTTCGGGCTGGCGCTTCCGGTCGTGCTGAGCCACCCGTGGTCGGGGTCGCGCGTGACTGATGAGCAACTGGCGGCCGAGCGCGTGCGTCACGATGAGATGGTCAAGACCCTACGCGCGAAGTACGACGAGGTGCTGTCTCGCATCAAGACCATTGAGACCGAGGATTCGCGTTATCGAGTCATTGTGCGTGAGCCGAGCACCGGGAAGTTTGCGCCGGTTCGTCAGACTGAGCCCGATGAGCCGCTGCGCATCTCGCAAGTGGTTCGCGCGGTGCAGCCCAACACGCTGACCTTTGCCGGGCGTGCGGGAGTCTATCTGGATCGTTGGCGCGAGTTCCTGCTTGATGATCCGCGTGAGGCCAACTCGGAGGGGGGCATCTTTCCGGTCATCTTCGGCACGGTGTTGCTCACGTTGCTGCTCAGTGTGGCGGTTGTTCCGCTCGGTGTGATTGCCGCGCTCTACATGCGCGAGTATGCGCGGCAAGGTCCGCTGATGAGTGCTGTGCGTGTAGCGGTGAACAACCTTGCGGGTGTGCCGAGCATCGTTTATGGGGTCTTCGGGCTTGGTTTTTTCTGCTACTCCGTGGGTCAGTTTGTTGATGGTGGACCGAGCGTTCCGTGGTCAAGGGTGCAGTGGTGGGGAGGGATCGCCGCGCTTGTGCTTGGCGTGTTTGGCGCGATGGCGGCGGGCCTATTTGCACGCCCGCGGCCGGGTTCGACCGCTTCTCCGGGCGAACGGCGGCTTGCCATCGCCGCGGTGCTCGGCTGGGTTGCTTGCATCGTTGGCGCGGCGATGCTGGTCTCGGGAATTCCGATGTTCAATGGGCTTTACGAGGCGGGGTTGCCGACGCCCACGTTCGGCGCGCGTGGCATGTTGTGGGCCGCGCTCACGCTCGCGCTGCTCACGCTGCCGGTTGTGATCGTGGCGACTGAAGAGGCCATCGCCGCCGTGCCGCGAACGATGCGAGAAGGTTCGTATGGGTGTGGCGCATCGAAGTGGCAGACCATAAGCCGCATCGTGCTGCCGCGTGCGATGCCCGGGATTATGACGGGCATGATTCTTGCGATGGCCCGGGGCGCGGGCGAAGTAGCGCCGCTCATGCTCGTCGGCGCGGCCAAGCTTGCGCCCGAGCTTGCGGTGAGCACGCACTTTCCGTTTCTGCATCTGGACCGCTCGTTCATGCACCTGGGCTTTCACATTTACGATGTCGGGTTTCAAAGTCCGGATGCGGAGGCCGCCCGCCCGCTGGTCTGGACCATCACGCTCGTGCTTGTCGGCATTGTGCTTCTGCTCAACCTGACGGCGATTCGCATCCGCTCGCGGCTGCGGAAGCGTTTCCTTGGCGGCGCGTTCTGAACGGCCTATAGACCGATGGCCAAACTTTCCGCAGTTCTCCGATGATTGGAACAGCTATGCTGGCGACGACAGAACACGATTCAGGCCATACCACTTCCGCCGACCGCGCCCGACCTTTCAACGTCTCTGCGCCGACCAACATGGATAACGCCACCACCACGCCCCGCATCACCGTTTCAGATGCGATCCGCGAGGGCAAGCCATTTGCCCCTTCGGTCCACGCTTCGCTGTTGTCTGAAGACCCGGTGGTCAATGTGAAGGACTTCAGCCTTTTCTACGGCAAGGCCCGCGCGCTGTGGTCGATCAACATGATCGTGCCACGGAACAAGGTGACATCTCTGATCGGACCATCAGGGTGTGGCAAATCCACACTGCTGCGCTCGGTGAACCGCCTTAACGACCTGATCGATGGAGTGAACACGACAGGCGAGATGCTGCTCAATGGTCAGCCGGTGTATGCGCCGGATGTTGATGTCATCGATCTCCGCAAGCGGATCGGGATGGTCTTTCAGAAGTCCAATCCATTCCCGATGTCGATCTTTGAGAACGTGGTGTATGCGCTGCGGATCGATGGTGAACGGCGCAAGAGCGTGCTGGCCGAGGCGTGCGAGCGCAGCTTGAGATCGGCCGCGCTGTGGGATGAGGTGAAGGATCGGTTGAAGGAGTCGGCGCTTGGTCTATCGGGCGGTCAGCAGCAGCGCATCTGCATTGCCCGCGCCATCGCGGCCGAGCCTGAAGTGTTGCTGATGGATGAGCCGTGCAGCGCGCTCGACCCGATCGCGACGTTGAAGATCGAGGAACTGATACACGACATCTCAGACCGCTACACCGTTCTGATCGTTACCCACAACATGCAGCAGGCGGCGCGGGTGAGCAACTACACCGCGTTCATGTATCTGGGCCGCCTGGTGGAATATTCGCCCACGCAGGCGATGTTCCAGAACCCCACACTCCCCGAGACTGAGCAGTATGTGACGGGACGGTTTGGGTGATGCTGCGGGCAAGCGCGGGCTTAGCGCGATCGAGCCGCGGGCGGCGTGGCCCATTTCATTTTGTTGATCAGCGTTGCCCAATAGCTGCCCGCGGGGTTTCGCACAAAGCGGACGGGGCGAGTGTGTCGGCGGATGATGACGGTATCGCCGGTGCGGAGCGAGGTTGGCACCTGACCATCGAGCACCAGCGTTGTACCACCACCCATTGCGCCTGTTGAGCCATCAAGCTCTGCGAGCAGGCCATCGGAGCGTTCACTGCCATCGTTGGCGCGGGTGATTTTCAACTCGATGGTTGATGTGAGCGCGACGACCACGGGCCGAAAGCTGAGCGTGTGCGGGGCGATGGCGGTGATCGTGATCGCGGGGACTTCGGGCGAGACGATCGGGCCGCCCGCCGAGGCGTTGTAGGCGGTCGAGCCGATCGGTGTTGAGACGATCAGCCCATCGCCGGTAATCGTTGGGCCACCCTCACCGCCGATGCGGATGTCGAGCGTGATCATGCGATAGGGTGGACCCGCGGTGACGACCGCATCGTTGAGTGCGAGTGTGCGCGAGAGGGGGCCATCATCCTGAGTTCTGTTTGAACTTCCCGCACGAAGGACCGAGGCCCGGAGCATGGGTCGATCCTGCAGCACGAGCGGTGCGCCCCCGAAGAGCGCTGGGGCTTGCACGCGAAGTGCGGGCAGGTCGAACTCCGCCATGAACCCGAGCTTGCCGAGATTGACCCCGAGCATCGGGAGGTCGATTCCCGCCGCGACACAGCGTCGCGATTGGGCCATGAGTGTGCCATCACCCCCGAGCACGACGGCGAGATGGGCATCTGCGATGGTGGCGGCGGGAAGCAGGCTTGAGTCGGCATCGAGCTCGGCGACGATGCGTCCGCGGCCGCGCTGCGCGATAAGGTCGCGCACCTCGGGAAGGGCCGCGACGACTTCGGGCTTGGAGCGATTGACAAGAAGAAGAACGCCGGTGGGCATAACCCGCTTTCAGCGTATGGCGGGGATGGAGTTGGAGGTCGTGCGCATCGCGATCTGGTGAGTTGGTGTGCTCGTGAGCATGCGATCGACCGAGCCGATCTCGACCGCGGCTCGCACGCCGCGTGTGATACCCGCGACATCGATCCCTGCCTCGGCCATCTGGATGGCGCGTGAATCCTGCATGATCCAGGAATCGGGGAGGCCGAGCCGGATGACTCGAGATGCGTCAAGACTCTGATGCTGGGCTGATTCGAGGACCGCCGCGCCGAAGCCACCGATGATGGCGTGGTCTTCGACGGTGACGATGGGGATTCGGCGCGAGAGCAGTGAGTGGATCAACTCGTGGTCGATTGGCTTGGCGAAGCGGGCATCGTAGATGGCGACGCGGTATTCGCCCTTGAGATCGTCGGCGGCCTTGAGTGCATCGATCGCACTGGGGCCGAAGGCGAGGATGGCGACATCGGGGGTGGATGCCGCCTCGAACTCGGGTGTGAGGCAGCGGGCCTTGCCGAGCACGAATGGCGGGCAGGTGCCGAGCTTTTCGGTGATGGTGGACGTGACGTTGTCGCGCGGGTAGCGAAGGCTTGAGAGGCCGGTTTCGTAGGTCCGCATGAACTCCATCGCGGCGAGCATGGAGGGTTCATCGATGCAGGCCATGATTGCCGCGCCGGGGAGTGAACGCAGGAGGGCGACATCGCAGAAGCCGTGGTGGACGCTGCCATCGCCACCGACGAGGCCGGCGCGGTCGAGCAGCAGGCGTACGGGGAGACCCTGAAGCGAAGACTCCTGAAAGGCCTGGTCGAAGGCCCTCTGAAGGAAGGTGGCGTAGACGGCGAAGAAGGGCTTGAGGCCGGTCTTGGCCATGCCGGCCATCATGTCCATCGCGTGCGATTCGCAGATGCCCGTGTCGAAGGTGCGGTCGGGGAAGAGCGGGAGGACCTTGCTCACACCCGTGCCATCGGGCATCGCCGCGGTGGCGACGACGACCTTGGGGTCACGCTTCATCATCTCGGCGAGTGCATCGCCCACGGCGGCGGTGAACGAGCGACCATCCTTCTTCAACTCGACGCGGCAGCCCTCGCGCACGAAGGGGGCGGGCGAGTGGAACTTGCTCGCATCGCCTTCGGCAAAGTCGAAGCCCTTGCCCTTGATCGTCTTGACGTGCAGGACCATCGGGCGGTCAAGATCGCGGGCCTCGGTGAAGAACTCGATGAGTGTTGGGAGATCGTGCCCATCGATCGGGCCGACGGTGACGAGGCCGAAGTGCTCGAACCATCCGCCCACAACCGGGCCGCCACCGTCGCGCGGGCCACCGGTGGCGACACCATCATGACGCATGGCCTTCATGGCTTCGCTGGCCTTGTGGTAGGCCTCGCGCATAAGGCCGCCGCCCGGGACATCCTTGAGCCAGCCCTTGGCCTGTTTCTTGAGATCGCTGTAGAGGTGCGAGACGCGGACACGGTCGAAGTATTGTGCGAGCGCGCCCTGCGGCTTGGAGATGCTCATGCCATTGTCGTTGAGGACGACGAGGAACTGCCGCTTAAGCGTGCCCGCACCGTTGAGGCCTTCCATCGCGACACCGTTGACGATCGAGGCATCGCCGATCACACAGGCAACGCGGCGACCCTTGGGGTTCAGATCAGGGTCGTAGGCCTCGCCGCTGAGCGTATCGCCCCGGGCCATGCCGACGCCGCAACTGATGGCCGTGCCGGCGTGGCCGACGCGGAAGAGATCGTGGCCGCTCTCGTTTGGCTCGGGGAAGCCGGACATTCCGCCGCTGGTGCGTAGGCCGGCGAGCATGTTGAGACGCCCGGTGAGCAGCTTGTGGGGATAGCACTGGTGGCCGACATCGAAGAGAAGCCGATCGCCCTCGGGGCCGAAGTCGAAGACGTAGTGCATGGCGATGGTGAGCTCGACCACACCAAGGTTTGGCGCGAGGTGACCACCGGACTTGCCAACCTGATCGCAGATCGCCTGGCGCATTTCCTGAGCGAGCTGCGGGAGCTGCTCGACCGAGAGCTTGCGAAGGCAGGCGGGCGACTTGATGTTCTCAAGAAGTCGCGGGGTAGAAGGAAGTGCGGTGCCGTTGGCGTGGCTGAGACCCATTGCTGTCCTTTGCATGCCCGAAAAAGTCCATCAGGCTCGGTACTTGATTCGTAAGAACGGAGCTTTCGGATGGTCTGGCCGGGAGGGCCGGTGGGAAGATCGTCTGTATGAAACACAAGTTGATGCCGAACAGGATACGCGATTCCGGCCCAGCGCGTTCGGAGGGGCGGAACAAGGTCGCATTATGATAGGGCGACTAGCGGGTGCGTCGAGCCATGGAGGTTGCCAGGTGGCGGAGAGGCTCGGCCCGAGCCCCGAACATCTCCAGCATTTGGAGCGATTCGGTGTGCAGACGCTCGACCTCCTGTCGGGAGGGCTCGATTCCCATAATGCCGGGGTAGGTAAGTTTTCCGGCCTCCTGATCTTTGCCGGCACGCTTGCCGAGATGGGCGGTTGACTGGGTGACATCGAGAAGATCGTCAACGATCTGGAACATGAGACCGATATCCTCGGCGTAGCGGGTGATGGCGGCGAGAGCGGCGGCATCTGCCCCGGCACAGATGGCCCCCATGCGGCAGGAAGCGCGGATCAACATGCCGGTCTTGTGGCTGTGAATTGTGCGGAGCTTTTGTGCATCGGTGAGGTTTGGCTCGAAGCCACCAAGGGTGTCGTAAACCTGCCCGGCGATCATGCCGTTGGTACCGAGGGCCAGTTCCCCGCAGAGTCGCGCGGCGATGGTGCGGTCATCAATCCGCTCGGTAAGGAGCTGGAAGGCGAGCGTGAGCATCGAATCGCCCGCGAGGACGGCCATGGCCTCGGACGTGTGCTTGTGCAGGGTGGGGCGGCCGCGACGGAGATCGTCGTTATCAAGCCCGGGCAGGTCGTCGTGGACGAGGCTGAAGGAGTGGATGAGTTCGGCCGCGCCCGCGGCGGGAAGGACGCGAGCGGGATCGGCACCTGAAGCATCGACCGCAACGAAACTGTGCCATGCGAGGAGCGGGCGGGCTCGCTTGCCCGGACCAAGCAGGGAATAGAGGATCGCGCTCTTGAGGTTGGCGGGAAGTTCGGTGGAATCGATGTATGCCCGCAGGTATTCATCAACCTTGGCGGCGGGCGCGGCAACAGTCGGGGGCAGATCGTCGGTAGGTCCGGCGATTGCCGGCGCGCTCTCGACTTGCACTGGAGTTCTGCCGCTCATGTACGTGGTGGTTGGGGTGGGCATGGGGAAGAGGATGTTGGCTGAAGGAAAGCTTGTGCGCGGGACGTGTCCTCAGGGACGACCCCCTACAGATCCTGAAGTACCCGCGCCTGGGGCTGAAACTCCGCCGCCGCCCTCCTGCGACTTGAACAGTTCGAGAATCTCATCAGCACTTGTAGACTGGTAGATGCGGTTACGGAACTCTTCCATCGTCATCAGGCGGGAGATGTGGGCGAGTGCCTGGATGTGGTCGGAGGTCTTGTCTGGCGGGCTGGCGAGGAGGATGATGAGCCGCACGGGCTTGTTATCGATTGCTGCAAAGTCCATGGGGATGGCTGGCTTGCCCATGGCGATGGCCAGGGACTCGACACCCGCACACTTGCCGTGGGGGATCGCCAAGCCATGTCCGATGCCGGTGGTTCGCGTCTGTTCACGCGTCCATACGGCTTCTTTGAGTGTGGAGCCGGATTTGACCTTTCCGGAGGCGGAAAGCAGATCGACAAGCTCTTCGATCGCCGCTTGCTTGGCGGTTGCGGCCAGCGGCACTTTGATGCAGTTCACGGAGAGAAAATCGAGGAGCTTCATCCAAGAGGTCTCGCACGCCCGCCGCGCCCCGCGCCGGAAATCACCGGTCGCCTCGGGCGGTTTTGAGGTCGCAGAGTGTACACCCGTGGGTGCGCGTCGGGTAGGAGGGAAGAGAGGGAATCGGTCGAACGCTCAACGTGTGAGTAAGACGGAGTATGCACCATCGTGGTAGGTTCGGGGTGGCTCGCCGGGCATACCGAGCGGATCGGTTTTTCGTTCGGCATGGCTCTTGAACTTGTGCCACTTGGCGGCCCACTTCGCGAGTTCGGGGCCTTCTTCGGGCTCAAGCGAGCAGGTGGCGTAGAGGATCGATCCCAACTTGCCGGGCGTATCCGAGAGGAGGGTGAGTGAATCAGCGACGATCTGGCGTTGCACATCGGCGAGTGAGGCAAGACTTTCGGGAGAGAAGCGATAGCGGGCTTCAGGACGGCGGGCGAGCACCCCGGTGTTGGAGCATGGAACATCAAGCAGGATGAGGTCGGCGTAGCCGAACCGTGACTTGAGAGCACCCATCGCTTCGACCTTCACCCGACCACCATCGAACCCGTGAAGGGTCTTCTGAAGGGTTGCGAATCGGATGGGTTCGATATCGGTGGCGATGATCTCGGCGTCGGGAAAGGTGTGTGCGAGCTGGCGGGTCTTTGTGCCCTGGCCAGCACACATATCGATGATGAACCTGGGCCTCAGGTGCGCAACGCTGCGTATGGCCGCGGCGGAGGAAGGATCCTGGACCCAGAAATCTGTACGTGCATCGAGGGCCTGCACCAGAACCGAGTGAGGTCCGGAGAAGATCGAAAGCCCCTCGATGGCGTGAGGGTGCAGATGCTCGGCGGGGATGGTGGCGAGCGAATCTGGCGCGGCGTGTGCGGTATTGAGGATGATGGGGGGCTCAACAAGCGTATGGAGCGCACGGGCGCGAACGGCTGGCATGGGCACATATCTGGCCCAGTGGCGGAGGAGCATGACGGGATGTGCGGTGGCGATTGCAAGACGTTCAAGCGGGTCATCGGGCAGGCAGGGGCGGGTAAGCGCGAGGGCGCGCCCGTCGGCGAGGGGTAGCTCGTCGGGGCGATCGGTGGCACGTTCACGAGGCGCGGCCTCGGGGTTGCGAAGTCCGGCGATTCGTCGCAGCACCGCGTTGACCATCGCGGCGGCACCGGGGCGGACCATTCGCTTGGCCCACTCGACTGCATGGTTGATGGATGCGTGTGCGGGAACACGGTCCATGAGGAGGATTTGGGCCGCGCCGCAGAGCAGGACGGCCTTCATTCGAGGTTCGACCTTTGCAAAGCCGTCTTTCACCTCGGCATCGAGCAGGTAGGCAAGCGTGATCCAGCGTCGAATGACGGCGTCGTAGATGGCGTGGGCAAAGGCCTCATCAAGCGGAGACATGGGGGCCTGACCGATCGCAAAGCCATCGCGATGATCTTCAGAAGGCACGCGGCGGTGCATGGCTTCGAGGTCGAGCTGGGGCCAGATCCGTGCTTGCCTGGCGATAGCGCGGAAGACGGCGTCGCGAGCGATGTCGCCGAGGGGAGCGACACGCGGGGTGTTGCTGGGCGGTCGCTGACTGGCTGGTTGGGGAGGACGGGGTTGATAAGGTCGGCTCACGACAGAGCGTAGTCGCGTGCCTTCAATGGTGTACGCACAATGACCCGAACGCCCACTTCAATTCGCACACTTACCTCGGCACGGCCTGTGCAGGGTGTCTCGCGAATGCTGGCGGGGATGCGGATTCGCAAAAAACTCGTCATTCTGCACACGTGCTTCTCGCTGGTGCTTGCGGGGGTGCTGGCCATCGCGATGCGCCCGGCTATTCGCGAAGTTGTGATTCAGGCTGAACTGCACGAAGCGGGGGCGGTGCTCGAAATGCTGCTGGGTGAGCGGCGGCGGTTGTCGGGTGAGGCAAAGGTTGCCGAACCACTTGTCGAAACGGTTCGCAAGGTCGGCGCGCAGCTCGGCGGGAGTGTTGTATTGCGCACGGGCACCGCTGAAGAACTGGCACTCATATCGGTCGATGCATCACGCGCTCGCTCGCAATCCTCGGTAGGTTCGGTTCGAACTTCAGCAGGCCCACCGCGAGCGCTTGCGTTTGTGCCCCAGGGTGGTGAAGAGGGGCTGTTCATTACGGCCAGTGTCGAACTTACCAGCGCACGCGCGGCGGTTGTGCGGCTCTATGTGCTGATGACGCTCGCGCTGCTTGCCGTGTATGCGCTGGTTGCGCTTGCACTCGAAGTCTTTGTGCTGCCGCAGCATGTGTATGGACCCATACGCACGATGCTGGATGCCGATGCAGCTCTGCAGGAAGGCCGGAGAGATGGAGAGTTGATCGATCAAGCGGCGATGCCCGCGGATGAACTGGGGGAGATCATGCGATCGCGGAACCTCTCGGTGCTTGCGCTGCGAAGACATGAGCGGGATCTGGCGGCGGCGTTGCTGAGGCTGGAGGAGGTGGCAACGGATCTGCGTCGGAAGAACCACATGCTGGAGATGGCGCGGCGGAATCTGGCGGATGCGGATCGGCTCGCGAATCTGGGCATGATGAGCGCGGGAATTGCCCATGAGTTGAATACGCCGCTGGCGGTGCTGAAGGGATTGGTCGAGCGGCTGCATGAATCGAACGAGGATGGCCGGGCTACAAAGAATAAGAAGGGCGATGGTCAGTTGGTGGGTCGTGAAGAGACGGCGCTGATGCTGCGGGTGGTCGGGCGGCTGGAACGATTGAGCGAGAGTCTGCTTGACTTTGCACGAGTTCGGCCGCATCGCGCGGCCACGACGCTGATGAAACCGCTCATCTTTGAAGCCTGGACCCTTGTTGGGCTCGATCGTGATGCTCGGCGTGTGGTGATTCACGACGGGGTACCCGGAGATCTGACGGCGTGGTGCGATTCGGATCGGATGCTTCAGGTGCTTGTCAACCTGCTGAGAAATGCCGTGGATGCACTGGAGCAGGCGGCACAGCCGGAAGTTACCGTTGCTGGTGAACGGCTGATCCGTGATGGCCGACCGTGGGCATCAATTACCATTTCAGACAACGGAGAAGGTATCGATCCGGAGCTGCTTGACACACTGTTTCAGCCGTTTGTTTCAACGCGGCTGGATGCGAAGGGGACGGGCTTGGGGCTGGCGGTGGCGTATGGCATTGTTCGTGAGCATGGGGGCGTGATATTGGCAAGGAACAAGTCGGTAGGCGGGAGGGGCGCGGTGTTTGAAGTGCTGCTTCCTGAAACCGAAGTGGGGGGCTTGGATGATGGTTATGCCAGGGGTGACATCGGGCAGTTGTGATGTGCTGGGTCTGTGACAATCCAGAAGCCATCAGCCCGATGGATGGATTGCCCATACAGTTACGCATGGACCCGGCGATTTCAAGCAGCGAGGAGCCAGCGCTCCCTCCACCACCACCCCTATCGATCGTTGCGCTCGACGACGATCCTGACTTTCGTCAGTTCATCACACATCTGCTGGAGTCGGATGGTCACACCGTGCGCGTTGCGGCGACATCGAAGGAGTTTTTCACGTTGTGCGAAACCGAACTCCCCGATGTGGCGTTGATTGACATGAAAATGGGGCGCGAGAGCGGTGAGGCGATTCTTGAGGAGATCCGCAGGCGGTGGGTCCGGCTGTGCGTGATCGTTGTGACGGGCTATCCGTCGATGGACTCGATGCGTCAGACGTTCAAGCGTGATGTCTTTGACTACCTTGCCAAGCCATTCGCAATTGCGGAGTTGAGGCGGGCACTCTCACAGGCGGCGACGGCTTTCGGGCTTGGAATGAGGCCGCAGGACAGGCTGCGTGCTGAGCTTGGCAGGCAGATTCGACTGGCCCGCACGCAGCGCGGGAAGGCTGGCTGGACGCTGAAGGATTTGAGCGAAGCGAGCGGGATCAGCGTGAGTCAGCTCAGTTCGATCGAGCGGGGGAGCCATCTTCCGAGCATCGAATCGCTCATGGACATTGCACACGCCCTCGACCAGAAGGCCAGCACATGGCTTGCTTCGGCAGGCCTTTGAGTTGGCGGTCGGATGATGGACCAATCAAGGCTTACCCTCCGTCCCTTGTCACTCTCAAATCAGGACAACTCCGCCGCGTCAACCGAGGCCCCGAAAGGGTTGCTGTTTACGGCCTTTGAACCTTCGGGCGATGATCATGCCGCGGTGGTCATCATGGAGTTGCGGAAGAGGTATTCGGCGGAGGAGCTGCCGATCTATGCCTGGGGTGGGCCGAAGATGGAAGCCGCGGGCGCGACCATTGTGGAGCACACGGGTGACGATGCGGTGATGGGATTGCCGGGATTCAAGAAGATTATGGAGCACCGACGGATCAACGGCCGAGTTGCCAAATGGCTTGATGTGAAGGGAAGGCGGGGTGTTGTGGCGCACATACCGGTTGACTCACCGGCGGCCAACTTTCCGATCTGCAGAATCACGAAGCGGCGGGGGCTGAAGGTCATCCATCTGGTTGCGCCGCAGATCTGGGCGTGGGCTTCGTGGCGCATCAAGAAGCTGCGACGACTGACGGATATGGTGCTGTGTCTGCTGCCGTTTGAGGAGGCGTGGTTCGTTGAGCGAGGTGTGCCGGCGAAGTTCATCGGGCACCCATTGTTTGATAAACCGCTGGACATTTCGGCGATCGATGATCGAGTGGCCAGGTTCCCGGCTTCGCTTACCGGGACGCCCAAGCTGGCGATCATGCCCGGGTCGCGGCCATCGGAAATGGGCGCGTGCTTTCCGATTCTGCTTGATGCATTTCGGCGCTTGCGGGCCGACTTTCCCCAGACGTGTGCGGTTGTGGCGGCCACGCGGCCGGAGGTTGCGGAGAGATTGCGAGAGATCGCGATCGAAACGGGTGGATGGCCGGAAGACGTGCACGTGGTCTCGGGTGATACGGATGCGGTGATCAGGTGGTGCGATTATGCGCTGGTCGTGAGCGGGACCGTTACGCTGCAGATCGCCAAGCAACGCAAGCCGATGGTGGCGGTCTATCAACCCAACAAGTTTGTCTTCAAGCTGATCGGACAGTGGCTGGTCTCGACCCAGGTCTTCACACTTCCCAACCTGATTGCGAGCGCGGGCACCGGGGGGCGAACCATTATTCCGGAGTTCATTCCGCACTTTGGTGATGGCGAGCCGCTTGCGGTTGAAGTGATCAAGTTCATGCGACGCACGGGGTATACCGACGATCAGCGTCGTGAACTAGACGCGGTCTGCCGACGGTTCGAGGATGGACCTCGTGCGGGCGCAGCTGCTGCCGATGCCATTGAGGAGGTTCTGGGATTCTGAACAGGTGGGGCTTAACGGCACGGTCAGAGCTTTCTCAAATCTGTGTGGCTGACGGTCAGGATCGTGTTGCCGATGCGTTCCCTGATCGGCACGACGCGAAGCTGGGGCGCGGCGACTGGCAACTGGCGATCAAGGTAACCGTGAACGAGTTTCGTCAGATCGTGCCGCGCCACTTCGGCATTGATGCCGAAGTGCAGCAGCAGCAGGCCGGCGTTGACCACCCGCTCATCATCCATCAGCTTGGCGAGGTCGTTGATGGTTCTGCGGAGTTCTGACGCATACTGGGTATTAGGCCCGGGAATGCCATCGTTGTAGCAGTTCTGAGCGATAAGTTTGACCTCAAGCCAGTACGCATCCTCGGGTGCAGAGCATTGAGGCGAGGGGTTGACGAGGGCCGCTTCGTCGCTGGATGCGAGCGATTGAAAGAGACTTCCTTCGAGGTCTCGTCTGTGCCTTTGGATCGTCCTTTCGAGGTCAAGTGGATCGGCAATACGCACGCCTGTCTGCGAAGTGAGCACCAGATCGCAGCGCATGCGGTCACGTCGCTCTGGTAGTATTTCTCCATGTGCATTCGATTTGAGTTTCTTCGATCGCCACTCGTGCGGATAGGGTTGTTCGCGCTCGACCCCAAAGCCCGCCTGTTCAAAGCCGGCGGCGAGAATCGGGTGCAACTCGATTTCGGCAAGAGCATCAAGACCGTACACCGCGTGCTCGACACAAAGATGGCGTTCGTGTGAGGACAAGGCGGTCTCAACCGCGTCAAGCAGGAGGTCGGTCCGCCAGATCATGGGCGAAGAGTATCAATGCCCGCCGAGGTACGCCTTGCGCACCTCGTCGCTCGCGGCAAGTTGGGCCGCGGGTCCGGACATCCTGATCGCACCGACTTCGAGCACATAGGCAAAGTGGGCGGCCTTGAGGGCCATGTTTGCGTTTTGCTCAACCAGCAGGATGGTGGTTCCGGTTGCGTTGATATCGCGGATGATCTTGAAGATGGTCTGTACGATCTGTGGTGCGAGCCCGAGCGATGGTTCGTCGAGCAGCAGCAGTTCGGGCCTTGCCATCAGTGATCGCGCGATGGCCAGCATCTGCTGTTCGCCGCCCGAAAGCGTGCCCGCGCTTTGGGTCAGCCGCTCGCGCAATCGAGGGAAGAGATCGAGCGACTTGTCGCGGTCGGCCTTGATGGCCCTGTGGTCGCGGCGTGTGAAGGCACCAAGTTCGAGATTTTCGGAAACAGTCATGTTCGGGAAGATGCCGCGGCCCTCGGGGGCCTGCACAACGCCGAGCTTGACGATCTCGTGTGGTGCGAGTCTGCTCAGTGGCTTTCCCTGGTAGGTGACCGAACCCGAGGATGGTCGGACAAGGCCGGAGATTGCCCGAAGCGTCGTTGACTTGCCAGCACCATTGCATCCGATCAGCGTCACAATCTGGCCGCGTTCGACCTTGAGGGTAACGCCGTGAAGTGCCTTGATCGCGCCGTAGTTTACACAGAGATCAGTGACCTCAAGCATGAACGGCCTCCGACTCGGCGGTGCCGAGATAGGCCTCGATAACCTTGGGGTTGGTCTGGATTTCGGCAGGAGAACCCTCGGCAATGGTCAAGCCGTAGTCGATGACCATGATCCGCTCGCAGATATCCATGACGAGGCCCATGTCGTGCTCGATGAGGAGGACGGTGACACCGAAGCGATCGCGCACGCGCCGGATCAGGTCTCGAAGCGCGACCTTCTCGCCGGAGTTCATGCCCGCCGCGGGTTCGTCGAGGAGCAGGACCTTGGGTTCGGTGGCCAACGCACGGGCGATCTCGAGTTTGCGCTGATCACCATACGGAAGGTTCTTTGCCTGTTCGTGCTCGCGGCCGTCCAGGCCGAAGAACTTGAGCAACTCGCGCGCACGCAGCGTGAGCGCACGCTCTTCACCGACGGCAAAGGGGGTGCGGATGATGGAAGCGAACATTGTCTGCCGCAAACGGACGTGGGAGCCGAGTTTGACGTTGTCGATGACCGGCAACTCGCCGAACAGTCGGATGTTCTGGAATGTTCGTGACATTCCTTGTTGACAGATCCGGAACGGGCGGAGGCGTGTCACATCAGTTCCGTTGAGGGTGATGGTGCCCGTGTCGGGCTTATAAACACCGGTCAGCAGGTTGAAAACTGTGGTCTTGCCCGCGCCATTGGGGCCGATCAGGCCCATCAGATCGCCTTGGGCAAGGCGGAGTCCGAAACGTTGGACAGCCTTGAGGCCACCAAAGCTCTTGCTCACGCCGCGAACATCAAGCACGGCAGGGAGTGTGCTCATGCTTTCTTCTCCGTGAAGTTCGCACGGCCGCGACGCAACCACGGAAGCCATTGCCAAGTCGCACGGTCCCAGATCTCATAGACGCCGAACAAACCCTTCGGGCGGAAGATCATGAGCAGGATGAGCGCGAGGGCGTAGATGATGAGCCGATACTCGGGAATGTCGCGAAGCGCCTCGGGGAGAAAGGTGACGACGATCGCTGCGATCACCGCGCCGGAGATACTGCCAAGCCCACCGAGTACCACCATGATGATGATGTCAAAGCTCTTTTGAAAGCCTGCGGTTTCGGCTGAGAGACCTACGCCGAGTGTGTGTGCAAACAATGCGCCGGCGACTCCGGCAAAGAAGGCGGAAAGCACAAAGGCCCAGACTTTGTAGCGGGTTGTGTTGACACCCATTGCTTCGGATGCGATTTCATCTTCTCGGATCGAAAGAAATGCCCGGCCGTAGGTGCTTCGCTTCAACCGATACGCGACAAAGATGGTCACTGCGGCAACGGCGTAAACCCAGAACATGCTCGTGTATTTTGGGATGCCGGTGAACCCGAGCGAGCCACCGACATGGTGAATGTCGGATAGCCACCAAGTGTCGTGAATAGGCGCGACGACTTGCTGCCCCCTGTCTTTCCATGTGTAGACAAGCTGTCCAGCGAATGGGCTGTCCGAAGCCAGCGGCACGATCTCGGCCTTCTTGACTTCGGAGGTCTGTTGAATCATCACGCGGACGATCTCGCCAAAGCCAAGCGTGACAATGGCGAGGTAGTCGCCGCGGAGTCTTAGGGATGGGAGACCAACGATCAGGCCCGTGACCGCGGCGATCAGCCCGCCGACCAGGAGCGCCGTCAGGAACAGGAGGTCTCCGGTAGCGATGAGCGGAAGGGAACCAGGATCGACCGACATCGGTCGGCCGCTCAGCAGCCCCCCGTGGGTGGTGTTGAGACCCCAGATTCTGAGCGAGCCGTAGTAGCTCACAACCCCGGAGGCATATCCGCCGATGGCCATGAAGCCGGCGTGGCCCATTGAAAACTGGCCTGTGAACCCGTTGACCATTGTCAGGGAGACGGCGAGCGAGATGGCAACTCCGATATCGAGTGCGAGTTTGGCCGGGTAATCGCCAATGTTCGGCTTGACGACCAGTTGAAGAAACAGGGCCAGACCGATGCCGACAAGCAGCGGAAATACGCTGCGAATGGCCGCGGCGGCCGTTGCTGGTCGGGCGGATCGGGCTTGGTCTTGAAGCGACTGCACTCGGTGTGGATCCTGAGATGAAGACTGACAAGATGAAGGGACGGCTACACCTTTTCAATGCTGGCTTTGCCGAGCATTCCGCCGGGTCGGAAGAGCAGAACAACGATGAGCAGTCCGAAGACGTAGACATCGGCCATGCTGGAGCGAAGGTATGCAGAACCGAACATTTCGAGCGTGCCGATGGCCAGCCCTCCAAGCATTGCCCCTCGAACATTGCCGATGCCGCCGACGACCGCCGCGACGAAGGCTTTGAGGCCGAGGAGGGTCCAGCTTGTGTCGGCGGTCTGGTTGATCTGCTGATACTTCAATGCCCAGAGAAATCCACCGGCGGCGGCGAGGGCCGAGCCAAGAACGAACGTGAAGCTGATGACACGGTTGACGGGAATGCCCATGAGCGAGGCGTTGGTCGTGTTGTGGCTGACGGCCCGCATGGCGCGCCCGAGCTTGGTATGAAAGATCAGCCACTCGAGCGCCACCATCAGGATGAGGGCCGTGCCGATCCCGACAATATCAAGAACATTGATGCTGACTTTGCCGATCGAAAACAAGGCCTGATCCGGGAGGAGAGAGGGGATGCTTCGCGGCCTGGTTCCGAAGAGGCCTTCGAGCTGACCGACGTTCTGAAGGAAGAGCGAGACGCCGATGGCTGTGATAAGGACGTTAAGCTTCGGGGCTTTGCGCAGTGGTTTGTAGGCGAGACGTTCGACGGTGAAGCCGACAAGCCCGCAGAACGCCATGGCGGCGAAGAGGATGAGCATCCCGATGTACCAGGGTGCTGGCTGATCGGTTGTCCATTGGGTACCGGCTTGAGACTCAAGGGTCCGAGCAAGCACCAATGAACACCAAGCGCCGAGGACGACAACATCGCTGTGCGCAAAGTTGATGAACTTCAGAATGCCATACACCATCGTGTATCCGAGTGCGATCAGCGCGTAGAGACTGCCGATGGCGATGGCATCCTTGAATGTTTGGAGGAATTGGTCCACGGTGATGGCTTGTGCAGAGAAGGTGTGGACGACTCGGCGGTTGTGGGACGAGAAGGTTGGGGGATCAACAGTCCGCAGTTTAGCAATCGGTCCTTCGCAAGACGTTACTTGGTTGGTTCGATCGACGCCCTGAACACCCAGTTGCCACCCTTGCGTTCGACCATCACGACCGGCTTCACCGCATCGCGCTGAGCGTTGATGGTGATGGTGCCCGTGACGGCCTTGAAGTCGGCGGTCGCTGCAATGGCGTCGCGCAGATCCTTACCACCCACGCTCTTAGCCCGAGACATGGCATCAAAGAGGATGTTGGCTGCGTCGTATCCCAAGGCGGCGAGGCCATCCGGCACGCCACCGAACTGCTTGGTGTATTTGCCGACAAATGCCTGAATGGTCGGGTTGGGTTGGTCGGGTGCGTAATGGTTGGAGTAGAAGCACCCTTCAATGGCCGCGCCGGCGTTCTTGCCAAGCTCTTCCGAATCCCACCCATCGCCGCCGAAGAGGGGCATGGTCATACCGAGCTTGCGTCCCTGAATGGCGATTTTGGCGATATCGCTGTAGTAGCCGGGTATGAAAATGGCTTGAGGATTTGATTCGCGAATGCGTGCAAGCTGGGCGTTGAAGTCGCTCGCGCCTTCGGTGTAGGTCTGCTCGCTCACGATCTCGCCGCTCAACTCGCGAAAGGCTTTGTTGAACTCGTCCTTGAGGCCCACTGAGTAAGCCGAAGATTGATCGAAGAGGACGGCAACCCTGGTGAGCTTCAGATCGTCTTTGGCGAACCTCGCGCACGCGAGCCCTTGGAAGGGATCGATGAAGCAGACTCGGAAAATCATGTCGCCAACCTTGGTAACATCGGGGTTGGTCGAGCTGGGCGTGATCATGGGCACGCCGTATTCCTGGCAGACAGGCGCACCGTTGAGCGAAATGCTCGAGGCAACTTCGCCGAGCACCGCGACGACCTTGTTCTTGGTGATGAGCTTGGTCACGACCGTGCCCGCCTTTTCAGGCTTTCCTTCGGTGTCGTCCGAGATCAGTTCGATTTTGTGCTTCTGTCCCCCGACCATGACGCCGCCGAGGGCGTTGACTTCTTCCACGGCCAGCTTGATGCCGTTGTCGGTGGACTTGCCGAAGGTCGCCTTTGAGCCCGTGAGCGATCCGTAGTGCCCGATCTTGATCACCGGGCCAGCAGTCGTTCCAGCCGATGAAGTCCCCGCGGCCTTCTCTGCGGGTTTATCGCAACTCGTCATCAGGCAGGCGATCGCGCCGAGGAATGTGGCGATCGTCCGATTTCGACCCTGCAGTTTCATGAATCCAAGCATTCGTTGGTCTCCGAGAAGGGTTGCGATCTGGCACGGGAGATGGTGGCGATTGATTCGAGTGAGCAGGTCAATGTGGCACCCGCGATGCCACACACGATGCTCGATGGTCAGTCACTTCGAGCGGGTGCTTCGACGAGCCGACCATCGACGATGGCACTGATCTTATCAAGAATATCGAGCGCCTCGTTGAAAGCACTTGCTCGGGATTTTTTCCAGGCACTCCACATGCCCCACGGTACGAATGGAACGGTCATGGGCAGATACCACATCCACGTCTTGTAGTCGTAGCCCGTGAAATAGGAACGGAGCATTGAATCGGTGAGCCAGACACCGGGCCATACCGAAAGAACCAGACCAAGAAAAAAAATCAGCGGGACAGCGGGCTTTGCATGCAGGCTGAACCGCAGCTTCGTGCAACCTGGGCTTTCGCTCTCGACTTCAGCAATCATGTTTGACTCGAAGGGCCGGCCAAAGTCCGCAACATCAAAGAGCCCGCTTGCGGATGACTCGCCCGTCCAGCCGGGCATCTTTCCTCGTCGGGCTGCCTGTTCCAGTCGAGCGAGAATCTCAGCTCTTGTGAGCCGTGTTTCAATGCCCGGTAGGGTAATGGATGAGTTTGGATGATGGGCCAAGGGAAGTTCTTGTTTGGATCGATGACGGGTTTCGTACGTTGCGTGTTCGGATTATTGCCGCCCCAGATCGGGTGAGGGACGGAGCGTATCACACATGACCAACAAATGTGTGCTCCCAAAGAGTGGTCCGGGAGATGGGCGGCGACCTTAATAGTGGGTCGGTCCCGCGGTGGCGAACGGAAGTCGCCTTCTGCTGGCACAGGATGTGCACTCGGGTCAATGGTCGCTGACCATATGGGGTGTACGTCGGATGTCCTCTCACGCCGCAAATCTTCGGTCATTTTCGTTGCGTCTGGTCAACACCAGCGATGCCGTGGCTCCACGTGCAGGCAAAGTAGACCGTGCTGCCAGACATACACTGACGGTTCGCCAACCGGTGATTGATGTCGGTCATATCTCAATAGCCGCGGAGGACCCGCGTTGGCTTCTGGCTCGACGAGTGGGTGAGCAACTCCGCGGCGGTCAGGCTGCGATCCTGCCCCCCGAGGCTCGCGATCAGTTGAACGTTATTGGAAGCAGGTTGGGGTTGCGAGCGTTCGATATCAGCCTCGTGATCGCGATCGTTCAAGACCATGCCCGACATTCCACGGATCAACATTCCCAAGTGCTGATAGCAAGGCTGCGGATGGTCCCTTCAGGTTTCAAGGGTGAGCTTCGTGGCGAAGTAGAGCATGAGGCATATTCGTTGCTCATCTGGTTCGGCGTGGCGGTCCTCATTGCCGTGGCCATGGTGGTTGCCGCTGCTGGCTGGGTTCTGACTTGAACCTGAAGCGGAATGATCCGGAGAATCTGAAGTCGGGATCATGACGAATCGTTGGCTCCACTGGCAGTTCAATCTGCCGCCTCACGGAGCCCAGCATGAGCCTTATCGAACCCAGGCAACCCGCACCGGTCATCAAGCTGAAAGATCAGTCGGGACGAACGCGGACACTTCAAGAGTTCAAGGGAAGCCCGGTCGTTCTCTTCTTTTATCCGCAAGACGATACACCGACGTGTACCGATGAGGCCTGCGGATTCCGCGACCAGAATGCAGAGTTGACCAAGCGTGGGGCGGTCGTGGTCGGGATCAGCCCTGATAGTGCGGCATCACATGCCAAGTTCAGCACCAAATACAAACTGCCGTACATCCTTCTGGCCGATGAGCCGGATACGAAAGGGGTGCCCTCGGTCGCTGTGGCATTTGGCGTGTGGCAGGAGAAGAACATGTATGGTCGGACCTACATGGGCATTTCGCGCACCACCTATCTGATCGGCCCTGATGGGCGGGTCGCTCGTCGATGGGACAAGGTGCGCATCAAGGGGCATGTGCAATCGGTCATTGATGAACTGGCTTTGCTTGGTCAGAATCCGCATCAGACGATCAGGAGTACGAAGAAGAAAAAAACCAAGCTGGCCAAACTGGCGAGCAGGCTGGTGGCACCCACTCAAGCCAAGCCGCGAAAGACAACAAAGAAGCGTTCGACAAAGGGCTGATGCGGCATCGGTGTGCATGAATATTCCCACAAGTCGAATGCGCCGTGATCGTTTCAGTTGAAGCTACTCGTAAACGACGGGATGTCGCAAACCCATCGGCTTTCCCGTCAGTGCGTACCACGGTGCGATGATTGAGCCGGGAACTCGCAACAACGGCGAGAGTGCGCGGATCAATGCTGGCCGCATAAGCACCGCGGCGGCCAAGCGACAGGCGGGAATCCGAGTCCGCAATCGTCTGGTATATCTCCGCCGCATGGTCGTCTGAAGCGCAGGAAGTGCAGCGACAAACTCGTGCGGAGCAAGGTGGCACACCCCTGCCAAAACTCGGCCGATCAACTGGCCAGACCAGAGGGCAAGCCCGATTCCCTCGCCGCCGACGGGTTCGACCGCTGCGGCGGCGTTTCCTATGCGGAACGAGCGCGGATGGCCGGGCCTTACGTATCGAGATTGGCCGACAGGACAGGCCAGCCAGTCGCCAACGCGATGAGCGTGCGGAGGCCCGAGTTCAGGCCAGACTCGCGCGAGCAGGCTATCGGCATCACGAACATTCGCATTCGCCAACTGTGTTCGCGCGACCATGGCCAAGGTCGCAAGTCCGCACTCAACCCCGACGGCCCCGATGTAGAGGCTGCGTGCGGAGCGCATGCGAATTCCACGAATAGGCACGGCTGGGCGGACAACGCACTTCAAGCCAACGACGTTGCTGCGAAAGCCGATCGCCCCTGATGGATCGTGTCGACCTGCGCCATCGGCGTGAATCACCACATCGGCATTCAGGCATTCACCTGAAGTAAGCACAATGCTCACTCCATCATCGCGAAGCAGGATGCTGGAGACGTGCGAGGGCTGTCGGACGACGGCGCCGGCCTCGCGAGCCGTGTTCAGGAGTGCGTTGTCGAGCACGCGCCGGCTGAGCGTCCACGCTGGTGTAGGCATCTTCCAATGCCAGGTGCGGTTGCCGCTGTGGAGGAAGAGTTGATCGACGCTGGATGCGCCACATCCCAGGAGCGTCGGTCGTGTGAGAAGCTCTTCGAGAATGTCGGTGGCAGAAGGTGAGACAAACTCACCACAGACCTTTGCACGCGGAAAGGCCTTGGATTCGACGATGGTGACGCTGATCGCCTGAGCGCGTGCAGCACGCAGGAGCGATATCGCGGCACTGCTCCCGGCCGGTCCTCCACCGATGATGACTACGCGGAGCATTCTGGAGCATAGCGTAGAACGCGTGAGGAAGACCCGTAGACTGGACCAACGCTCAACTTGAGCGAACCATACACATCGCCCGTCATGGACTGATTCCGTCTCTCAAGCACCCAAAATCAGGAGTTCCCGATGAACCGCTTTGCGAACATCCTTACCATACTCGCAACCCTCATGCTTACAACCGCAGCAACCGCCGTCATCAAGACCGAACGTATCGAGTACAAGCACGGAGAGACCGTGCTCGAAGGCGTTATGGCCTACGACGATTCGATCATGGAGAAGCGTCCGGGTGTGCTGGTCTGCCATGAGTGGTGGGGGTGCAACGAGTACGCCGAGAGTCGAGCCAAACAGCTCGCCGAACTTGGGTATGTCGCCTTTGCCCTGGATATGTATGGGAAGGGCAAGACCACCACCAAGGGTGATGAAGCCGGCGCGTGGCTCGGCAAGCTCATGCAGGACCCGAAGGCCATGAGGGAGCGAGCGGGTGCTGGTCTGAAGATTCTTGCCGAGAGCCCGCGTGTCAACGCTACGAAACTCGCCGTGATCGGATATTGCATGGGCGGAACGATCGCACTGGAGCTTGCGCGAAGCGGCCTGTCGCACACCGAGAACCTGCGGGCGGTGGTTCCCTTTCACGCATCGGTGATTGCCGCGACAGATGCGGCGGACAATAAGAACATCAAGGGATCGATTCTCGTCTGCCACGGTCAGGCCGATGACTTCGTCAAGCCTGAACAGATTGTCGCGTTTCACAAGCAGATGTCTGACGCCAAGATCGATTATGAGTTCATCAGCTTTGGCGGAGCGGTACACGCCTTCACGAACCCGGCCGCAGATGGATCATTCAGCCCGAGCGTAAAGCACGATCCCAAGGCCGACAAGCGGAGTTGGGGAGCGATGCGTTCGTTTCTGAGCGAGCGGTTTGCGGATTGAGTTCGTATCTGAGTTTTAGAAGTCGTTACACTGGCCTCACCATGAAGACCCACACCACGCAGGATATCGCCCAGCTCTTTCCGAACCTTTTCGACATCCGCGATGCGTCACTCCGTGACAAGGTCGCGGCCGTATGGAACGAGGCCCTCAGCTCGGGGTGCGGCGGCAAGGGCTGGTCGTTCGATGAGATCCGCGCAATACCTTTCACACTCCTGGCGGGCAAGATCGACCTGCGCTTCGTCGAGCATCTGAACAGTTGCTGCAAGCAATGCATCGCCATTTCGGGCGTGCTGAAAGACGTATTCGGAGCACGAGTTCCTGTGAATCTCGACGTGCTGATCGCCGGATCACTGCTCGCCGACGTGGGAAAGATGCTCGAGTTTGACAAGGATGGTTCGGGTTCGGTCATCAAAGGGCCGTTTGGTGAACTCGTCCGCCACCCGTTCAGCGGTGTTGCTCTCTGCTACAAGCACGGGCTTCCGGCGGAGGTCATGCACATCGTCGCAACCCACAGCCACGAGGGTGACAAGGTGGAGCGCACTATCGAGTCGTGGATCTTTCACCACGCCGACTTCATCGACTTTGACATTGCGAAAGTGCTGGGCAAAAAGGCCGCGAAGTAGGTCGCTGCTCGAACGAAGGCCCCGTCATAGGACCTTCGGCCAGAGCCACGCGAATGCGCCTGCAGTCAGCGCGGCGTAGATCAGGCCATCAATGATCGCGCCCGGTGCGTGTGACCATGGGCGGCCCTTCCAGATGCTGTCGGTCAGTGCGCTTCCGGAATGGGCAAGAAAGGCCGCGAGAGCCACAAACTTGAAGACCCGCATGTACTCAGACCCCGCAGGCAGAGCGATTGTCCCAAGGAATGCGATCGCCGTCCCGATCAGCAGCAGGTTGACGACCCACATGCCAAGCGACTTGCCCATGTTCGGTGGCTCGGTCATCAGGGTGATTGTGCCCCACGGCCCAACCTTCATGCGTTCCGCCGCGACCGGGCTTTCCTTGAGCGACTTTGGATCGCACGCCGGAAACATATGAACCCCAGCACGGAGCGACCACGACCGAACCGCATCCAGTACTGGCCCTTCCTTTTCGTTCAGCTTCTTGAAGTCGTGCTGGTGAATTGGCAAGACCATCCACACCAGCGCGCTGGCAAAAAAAACCAGCACAGAACTCAACAGAATCGGCATCCAGAGGGCGGCAATCGAAACCATGGAAAGGCTCCTGCGTTCACGCACACCCCCTCCCACCTGCCGAGCACCGGCGAGAGAAGTTTACCAGATTCGGTCAAGAGTGTCGATTGTGATCAGGCATGAGCGTTTGGGCGCAATGCCACCCGGTATGAAATAGTGTTAAAACGCTGCCGCGCCCGCCTCGGCCACCGAGTGGTCCTGCTCGCCTGAGCCGCCGCTGACACCGATCGCGCCCACCACCTTGCCGCCCTTCTTGAGCGGAATTCCACCTGCGAAGATCATGATGCGACCTCCGTTGGAGGCATGAATGCCGAAAAACTGCTCGCCAGACTGGCTGTGCGAGGCAAGATCCTTGGTGGCGATATCGAAGGCCCGCGAGGTGAAGGCCTTCTTGATCGAGATATCGATCGAACCGAGCCACGCATCATCCATGCGCACGTGCGCAACAAGGTTTCCGCCCGCATCAGCCACAGCGATGTTCATAGGCTGGCCGATCGCGGCGGCCTTCTTCTCTGCGGCAACGATTATGCGACGGGCATCGGCGAGGGTGACCATGGGACTTCTCTTTTCAGATTGATGAGGAGGCGGAGGAGGCAAACACAATATAGGCCATGCTTCGGTAACCGATACGCCCGTGAAGCGGCTAGCATCCATCCCGGCTTCTCGGGGATAGTTCGCACGCGCCTTGAGGAGATTTTGGCATGTACAACGTTCTGGTGCTGGGTGGGGGCAAGGTCGGCAAGTCGGTTGCGGAGCTTCTGCTCGCGTGCGGGCGCGGGGCTTACCGTGTAACGCTCGCCGATCGCGATGCGGCCAATCTCAACGAGGCGCAGATCAACCTCGCCCGCCTGAAATCGCAAATGCCCCACGCGGTTGAGTTTGCCACCCGTAACTTTGATGCCAGCGACAAGGCCGCCGTACGAAAGGTCTTGCAGGAAGTCGGGCCGGGTGGGTACGTCATCTGCATGTTGCCCTTTGATCTGGTGCTCGGGGTTGCCGAGATCGCCAATGAGCTGGGTGTGAACTACTTTGATGTGACCGAAGATGTTGAAACGACCGATGCGGTGAAGAAGATCGCCGCACGTAATGCGAAGGTCGCGCTTGTGCCGCAGTGCGGGCTTGCACCGGGGTATATCGCGATCGCAGGGTACGAAGTTGCCCGGCAGTTCAACGAGATACACGAACTGACGCTCCGCGTGGGTGCGCTCCCGCAGTTTCCCACCAACGCGCTGCACTACAACGTGACTTGGTCCACGGCCGGTGTTGTGAACGAGTATTGCGAACCGTGCGACGTGATGATCGATGGCGAGTTGACGAAGCTCCCCGCGCTCGAAGGGCTGGAAGGTTTCTCCTTCGAGGGGGTTGAGTACGAGGCATTTTATACTTCAGGCGGAGTTGGGAGCCTGATCGATACACTCGTCGGTGAGAAGAAGACCAACACCGAAAGTCGATTGGCCTACAAGACGATTCGGTACCCGGGGCATCGCGACCTGATGAAGTTCCTGCTGCAGGATCTGCGGCTCGGTGTCGAGCACGCTAGCCCATCACCCAGCGGGCGAGTCTTTGACCGTCGGTTGGCCATGGATCTGCTCGACCACGCCATCGCGCGCACGTTGCAAGATGTGGTGATCGTATTTGTAAGCTGCATCGGTATGAAAGATGGACGCCGCGAACAGATCAACCTCAAGCGTGCCATCCACGCCACAACGATGTTCGGACGTGTCTGGCCCGCGATCGAGCTGACCACCGCGGCCGGTGTGTGCGCGATGGTGGACATGCACCGGCTTGGGAAGCTGCCGAAGATCGGATTCGTGAAGCAAGAAGAGTGCAGCTTCGCGGCGTTCAATGACTCGCTTTTCGGGCTTGCGTATGAGTCGCCGGAAAAGGTTGAGGCGGCGGTGTTGGGCCTAAAATAGGCGGAATGTGTTGGTCGCGCTGGCCCGTGGATGGGTGGTTCGAAGGAGTCCATATGTCACAGACCCTCATCGAAAAGATCGCCACCCGTTTCGCTGTCGGGCTTCCGGCAAATGCGGTGGTCCGATCTGGCGACTTCGTCACCATCCGCCCCAAACACGTGATGACGCACGACAACACGGGCGCGGTCATGCCAAAGTTTGCGGAGATCTTCAAGGGCGCACGTCCCGCTGAGAGCGACGCTGCTGGTTCGATTTCACCAACAGCTCGGCACGGCGAGCCGCGCCAACCCAGGATCGCCAATCCGCATCAGCCCGTCTTCGCTATTGACCATGATATTCAGAACAAGACCCCAGAGAACCTCGGCAAGTACGCCAAAATCGAGTCCTTTGCCAACGCACACGGCATTGATTTTTATCCCGCGGGCACCGGCATCAGCCATCAGGTGATGGTCGAACAAGGATACATCACGCCGGGTTCGATGGTCGTGGGTTCCGATTCGCACAGCAATCTGTACGGCGCACTCTGCTGCCTTGGAACACCCGTCGTGCGCACCGATGCCGCGAGCATCTGGGCCACGGGTGTGACGTGGTGGCAATGCCCGCCGGTTGCGAAAGTGACCCTCAAGGGCACACTCCGGCCTGGTGTTGTCGGCAAGGATGTTATCGTCGCACTCTGTGGTTTGTTTAACAAAGATGAGGTGCTGAATCACGCGGTCGAGTTTCACACTGAAGGTGGCATGGGCCTGCGATCCGACGGTTCAGGCCTCGCTTCGCTCACTATTGATCAGCGCATGTCGATCGCCAACATGACCACGGAGTGGGGGGCTTTAGCCGGTGTCTTTCCCTTCGATGAAGTTTTGCGGAGTTATCTGTACTCGCGCGCAGAGTACTTCAGCAAGGGGCGTCGTCCGGGTGTGCAGCGGGCGGGTTCGCATGGGTCATACACACGGGACGATGTCGATCGCTGGTGGAGCGAGCGCGAAGCACTCGCTCCCGATGCCGACGCGAGTTACGCCATCGAACTTACGCTCGATCTCTCGACCATCGTTCCTCATATCTCCGGCCCAAACGATGTCAAGACGATGCACTCGCTCCCGGAGATTGAATCAAAGCAGATCAAGATTCACAAGGCGTGGCTGATGTCGTGCGTGAATGCACGATACGAAGACCTCGCCGCTGCGGCCACGATCGTCAAGGGAAAGAGGATCGCTGCCGGTGTGGAGTTCTACCTCGCCGCGGCGAGCGCGGAGACGCAGGACCGTGCCGAGCGTGAAGGTCACTGGCAGTCACTGCTCGATGCAGGTGCAACGCCGCTCCCGCCAGGTTGCGGCACGTGCATTGGGCTCGGCGCGGGCACGATAAAAGCCGGCGAGGTTGGCATCAGTGCCACCAATCGCAACTTTGAAGGGCGCATGGGCGATCGGAATGGGCTTGTCTACCTCGGCTCTCCCGCGGTCGTGGCCGCCAGTGCGATTGCGGGCTACATCTGCTCGCCCACAAAGTACCAGTCCACGCGGCTGGCCGCTTCGATCCATCGCCCGACAAGACTTCCCGGCACTCCCGCCGAACGCGGCGCGCTCTCCGTCATTCCGGGCTTTCCGCCCAAAGTTCGCGGGCGCGCGTGGTTTCTGGATCGCGACAACCTCAACACCGACGGCATCTATGCCGGCAAGCACACCTATAACGACGCCCTCACCTCTGAGCAGATGACGGCCTTCATCTTTGAGAACTACGACCCCGACTTCCGCGCGCAGGCGCGTCCGGGTGATGTCATCATCGGCGGTCTCAACTTTGGCACGGGTTCATCGCGTGAGCAGGCCGCGACCGCGCTGAAACACTCCGGCATCCCATGTGTCATCGCATCAAGCTTCAGCGAAACCTATAAGCGCAACGCCTTCAACAACGGGTTCGTGGTCTTCGAGTGCCCAGAGCTTATCCAATGGCTTCGCGCCCCGTCCTCGAGGGAGGGGGCAGTGGGTGGGCCACCGGCTTTGCACGGCTCAATCGATCTCCAACCCAAGCCCAAGTCTCGCCTCGTCGGCGAGATCGAGATCGACTATCAGCGTTCAACGCTCACGATTAATGGCCAAACCTTCGCCTTCCCTCCGCTCTCTCCAGTTGCGCAGGACTTGGTGGTTGCGGGAGGGGCTGAAGAGGTGGTACGACGCAGGCTCGCTGATGCAACATAGCGTGTATGGCACCTGATCGATAGTGCCCTATGGCAACAGGAACACACCGACGAGGATGTCGCCGATCCCGACCAATGCCGCGCCAGCAATGAGGCCAGCGCAGACCGGCTCACGGGTTTCGACCCACAGGCGATGTCCAAACGTGCCTACTCGGTCGCGGTTGTGTTTGGTCATCATCCAGAAGAAGACAGATCCGAGGAACATCCACAGCGTTGAATCCGGCGGGAGGACGATGCCCAGCGCGAGAGCGACGGGTGAGATGGGAGACTTGTTCTTGCTGAACACCCTGACAATTTCAAACACGATGCCCAGCACGCTGGCGATGATGAGGGCCGTGAGTGCAGAGGGATGCATGATCTTGCTCAGGCCGCCATCGCTGGTGAGCCCGGCGATAAAGTCGCTGATGCCCTTCCACTGAAGAGCCGCGTTGAAGAGGTCGCCATCGGTAAGGCGTTCCTGCACGGTGGTGTTCACCATGGCCGGGTCGGCCTTGGTGAAGGGGTTGCCCGGATAGCCCGAAAGAAACATGACGAAGAACAGGGGCGTGCTGGCAAGCGCGCCTGCAAAGATGCCGATGCAGTGCCCGATGGCCTGCTGTCGAGGTTTGGCACCGAGCATATAACCGGGCTTGATGTCCATAAGCAGATTGGCCGCGTTGCTGGCCACTTCGGTGGTCATGGTGGCGGTCATCAGGTTGGTGCCTGCGTGCTTGGGGTTGAGCACGCCGAAGGTCAACTGTGTGATCTTGGAGAGCGAGCCCGTGGGCGTGATGCTCGTGGCGGCGGTGGCGTTCACCGCGATGAGGGTGAGGATGATGATTAATGGGATCGAGAGCGCGCCGAACTGCCACTTTACTCCGAACCAGTCGTGCGCCATCCATACCGCGATAGCACCGAACAGGGGCACACCGACGAAGGAGATCCAGAGCGGGAGCTCGATGTCCTTGAGCACATCTTTGCCCTGCGCGGCCGCGTTTTTGCGGTTGAACAAGCCGGTGAAGGCGGAGATGATCTGCTTCGGCTTGGCGAAGAAGCTCGCAAGGCTCGCGCAAACCAACATGCCCACTCCGGGCCAGAGCACCCAACCGATGAGCACGGCGTTGCGGTTGAACACCATCTCCGGCGTGAGCGTGACACCTTCCTTGATTACCCAACCCTTCGCAATGGCGATGGGAGCAAGGATGACGTTGGCGACGATCAGACCGATGAACATGTTCACGGCGTACCGGACGTTCAGCAGCCCACCCGAACCGAACATCGCGAGTTCGAGCGTCGGAGAGAGCCCCAACTGCCGGACATCCGTCCCACCCAAAGTAAGCGGCTTGCTGATCCCGGCCGCGGTCATCGCCCGGTAGTACCACGCATCAAGATGCTCAGACATGAACACGGCAGAACTTCGCCCGAAAACCTGGCATTGCAGATAAAGCTGGTAGCTCTCGCCGCTGATGAACTTGAGTCCACCGGCGATCAGCCCGGCGATCAGGAGCGCTCTGGCCTTGAACATGCCCACGGCGGCCTGTGCCGTGTATAGGGTATCGAGCACGACGCCGCAGGCCGCGCCCTCGGGGAAGGGGGCTTGCTCGTCGTTGATGAACCTTCGCTTCATGGGGAAGGCGACCAGCACCCCGAGGATGCTGAGCACCACGTTGAACACCATCATCTGCCACCATGACATCAACTTGTTCTCAACCATCATGTAGGCGGCCAATCCCGAGATAAGCGGGCCGGTCATGTACCCTGCGCTGGTGGCGATCGACTGCATCGCGTTGTTTTCAAGTATCGTGAAGTCCTTGCCCAGCCCGATCCGTGACAGGACACGGAACATCGCGAATGCGAGGATCACGCTGGTGAGGCCGACGCCAAGCGTCCAGCCAGTCTTGGCACCAATGTAGAGATTGGTGGCCGAGAGTAGACCGCCGAGTATGAAGCCGGTGACGGCCGACCGGATCGTCAACTGCCGCATATTGCCGCGGTAGACGTTCGCAAGCCACCACGAGTCCTTCTGCTCGCGCGTCCAGTCCCTGATCTGTTCTTCGGTAAGTTGTGGAATGGCCATGGGTCGGATAGCTTACCGAATCTCAAGATTTCCCGCCGCTCCCCCCTCCGCCAGCCGGTCTGCCCGTCCGCAGCGATCCAAAATCGGCTATCCTCAGGATCTCCGACCACACCTGTTTAAGGAATCACCCCCCATGGCCAAGTACAACATCGCATGGATGCCCGGCGACGGCATCGGCAACGACGTGATGGAAGCGACCCGCATCGTTCTCGACGCGATGAAGCTCGATGCCGAATACACGCATTGCGACATCGGGTGGGAGTTCTGGTGCAAGGAGGGGAACGCCCTGCCCGACCGCTCGATCAAGATTCTTGAGAATACCACCTGCGGGTTGTTCGGGGCGATCACCAGTAAGCCGCAGGATGAAGCCAAGGAAGAGCTTGCGCCCGAACTGAAAGATAAGAAGCTCGTCTATTTTTCGCCCATTGTCAAGCTCCGTCAGATGTTCAACCTGCACACCAACATGCGTCCTTGCAAAAGCTACGAGGGCAACCCACTCAACTACCGGGGCAGCCGCCTCAGTAATCCCGAGGCGAAGGACCTGATGATCGATCAGGTGATCTTCCGTGAGAATACCGAAGGTATGTACGGGGGTGTCGAGTTCTTCCCGCTCCCCGAGCCGGTTTACGCCGCGCTCTGCGCCAACCCCAAGATGAAGCCGTGGAAGGACAAGGGACTTGAAAACGTCGCTCTCTCGACACGCATCGTCAGCGTGCAGGGCTGCACGAGCATCTGCCGTCAGGCCTTCGAGTTTGCCAAGAAGACTGGGCGCAAACGCGTCACGCTCGTCGAGAAGCCCAATGTCCTCCGCGAGACCGGCGGTCTGATGACCCGCATTTTTCGCAAAATTTCGGAAGACTACAAATCAGCGAGCGCGGGGGGGATATGGGCCGATGAGGCCAACATCGATGCGATCTGCATGTGGATGTTCAAGAATCCGCAGGATTACTCCGTGCTGGTCGCGGAAAATATGTTCGGCGATATTGTGTCGGATCTCTGCGCTGGCCTGGTCGGTGGTCTTGGCTTCGCGCCGAGTGCCAACCTCGGCGACAAGTACGCGGTCTTTGAGCCGACGCACGGCTCGGCCCCCAAGTACGCCGGGCAGTACAAGGTCAACCCGATCGCCATGCTGCTCACCGCCAAGATGATGCTCGACTGGCTCAAAGAGAGCGACAAGGCCAACCGTCTCGAATCCGCCATCGCCCGCGTCATCAAAGAGGGCAAGGTCCGCACATATGACATGGGTGGAAAGGATTCGACGACCGATGTGGCACGGGAAGTGGCGAGGCACACTGGTCTTTGACGAGCCCTACTCGCAATCGCCTTAATTTCAATTGAAGTGTCGCGCAGAGATACGAATCCGCAGAGATGTCCGCGATTGAATCCCCTTACCAGGATCTATTGCTTTGCACAATGCGAGTGCCTTCGCGGCCATCTTTCGTCAATGCGCATTGGCGCATTGCCAGTTGCACCACCCGTGTACGTACATTGAACCGTACGGATACAAGGCGATAGACCGAAAGCAAACCACCACGATGCAAAGTCTCGCGCATTGGTGATCGTGCTCAAATCGGAACTTTTCACGAAAAAGTCCTCCGCTTACGCGGGTGGTGGGGGGCTGGTTGGGGTGTGTGGAACGGATAGTCTGAGTGATGGGCGACGCTGAAAGGTGATGTACTTTGTCTACTTCCCATCAAACCAGTTCTCTGCGATGCTGCTGTCGGCCTTGAGCGGGACATCGATACTCATGGCCTGTTCCATGCGCTCAACAATGAAACTTTGTGCTGTGGCCGCGTGTTCGCGTGGGCACTCGAATACCAGTTCATCGTGGATCTGGAGCAACATGCGAAGGTGGGCCAACGCCGAGGGTGCATGATGGCGTTCGGCCCTGACCACTTTGTGAATCTCCGCGTGTCCACTGTGCTCGCCCGCAATCTGCGCCTGAATATCGATCATCGCGAGTTTGATGAGGTCGGCGGCTGAACCTTGCACCACGCTGTTGATGGCGATGCGCTCGGCGAAGGCGCGGCGTGCCGGGATGGTGCTTTCAATCTCGGGGATCGGGCGGCGGCGGCCAAGCATCGTCTGCACATACCCATGACGCTTTGCCTGTTCGATGCACTCCTGCAGAAACGTGGTGATGCCTGCGAAGCGCTTCTTGTAGCCGCGGATGATCTCATCGGCCTCGGTGTTGCTTACACCGAGTCGCCGCGCAAGCCCGAAGGGTGTCACGCCATAGACAATACCGAAGTTAACCATCTTCGCACCGCTGCGCTGTGCTTTGGTGACCTCCGCAAGGGGAACGTTGTGGATCTGCGCGGCGACCGCGGCATGGATGTCTTCTCCCGACTTGAACGCGGCGATGAGCGCGGGATCGCGAGAGAGGTGCGCCAGCAATCGCAGCTCGATCTGTGAATAGTCGGCCGAGATCAGCACCTGACCCGGACCTGCAACAAACGCGCGGCGGATCTCTCGCCCGATCTCCGTCCGGATAGGGATGTTTTGAAGGTTCGGATCGCTCGATGCGAGTCGGCCTGTAGCGGCGACGGTCTGATTGAAAGATGAGTGAATACGCCCGGTCGAGGGCTCGATCGCCTCCTTGAGCGCGACGAGGTAGGTGCCGACGAGCTTGCTCAGCTCGCGATTCTCAAGAATGAGCGCTGGAATTGGGGTGGCGACAGCGGGGTCTTGCGCCAGTTTTTCAAGCACTTCAACATCGGTCGAGTAGCCGGTCTTGAGCTTCTTGGATGGACGGAGCCCGAGTCCCGCTCCCCCCTTCTCGTCAGGGTCGGTCGGCGAGTTGAACAGAACTGACGCGAGTTGCCTCGGCGAATCGGGATTGAACTCGCGTCCGAGCGCTTTGTAAGATTCGTCGGCGATCTGTGTTCGCAACTGATCGATCCGAATCTGAAGTCGCAGACGCTGCCGATCAAGTTCCGCAGGATCAACGGTGATCCCGTTCCACTCAAGCTCGGCAAGCACCTCAACCAGCGGCATCTCGACCTGCGTGAACAGTGGCAAAAGGTTCAACTCGCGAAGCTGTGGGAGCATCCGCTCGTAGAGCTGGAGCGCGACATCGGCATCCTCAGCGGCGTATTCGGTCGCAAGATCGAGCGGAACGGTATCGAATGTCCGCTGGTCCGGGCCGCGGCCGATGAGATCTTTGATGCTGATATTCTGGCGGTTGAGGAGCGCAAGAGCCAGGGCATCGAGCGAATGGGATGAGCGGTCGGCATCGATGAGGTACGAGGCGATCATCGAATCGAAGACGGTGCTCGGAGCGAGAGGGAGCGTACGGGTAGAAGATGGAAGTATAAACCCAGTCAAACTTACGTTGTGCTTACGAAAAATCAAAGCATCATACTTAAGGTTGTGGCCACATTTGTGTCGGGTGGGATCCTCGAAGATGGGCCGGAGCGCATCAAGAACCGTTTTTTCGTCGAGGTGCTCGGCGGGTGTGGGCGAGCGCACTGGGATGTAGACACCGGTGCCGACCCGCGTGCTGATGGAGATGCCGCAGAGCCGAGCCTGGTGCGGAGAGAGCGAGGTCGTCTCGGTATCGACGGCAAAGATCGGCGCCGACGAGATCTCGCTGATCAGCGCATCAAGCTCGGCGCGCGTGCGTATGCAGCAATACTCACCAGATGCCACCTTGCGGGGTGCGACATGGCTCACCGTTGAGTCCGCTGAAGGTGCAGAGTCGGTGTGAGATGTGAAGAGGCCGAAGTCGAAGGGGTCACTCGATCGCGATGCGGAGCCGGCCGTGCGTGCAGTGGGCTTGGAAGCTGATGCAGATGCTGGAGTTGTTGCAGATGCCCCCTGAGCGGGCTGTCCTAGCAATGTACGAACCTCATCCTGATAGCGGTTGAATCCGAGTTCCTTCAGGATTGGGATCAGCGGCTCGAGCGTGAACCGTGAAGTGGCCGCGGACGCAAGCTCGAACTCGGGTGTAAGCGGAACATCGTGTCGGAGGGTGACGAGCTGCTTGCTGAGCGCGAGGGATGGTGAGGTCGCTCGCAGGGCTTCGCCGCGTTTACCCTTGATCTCATCGGCGTGAGCAATCAGGTTGTCGAGCGATCCGTATTGCGTGATGAGCTGCGCGGCCGTTTTCGGCCCGATGCCTTCGACTCCCGGAACGTTGTCTGAGGTATCGCCCATGAGCGCGAGCATGTCGATGACCTGCGCCGGTGTGATGCCGATATCTTCCTTGAGCTTGGCCACATCAATAAGGAGATCGGTGTGGATATCGAAGAGCTCGACAGACTCGCCCTGCGGAGATGCATCGGCAAGCAACTGCTTCAGGTCTTTGTCTTTGCTGATGATGCGGATTCGCAGTTCGGGATGCCGGGCGCGAAGTTGCGTAACAAGCGTCGCGATGACATCATCGGCCTCAAACCCCTCGCAGCCGAGCGTGGGAATATTCAGTTCCTTCAGCGTACGAAGACAGCGATCAACCTGGATCGGCAGATCCTCCGGGGGTGGCGGGCGCGTGGCCTTGTACGCCGGGTAAAGCTGCGAGCGGAAAGTCCCGCGATCCCCCGAGACATCCAGCGTAACTGCGATGTAATCCGGCGTGCCTCCACCGATGCCGACAGTCCCCTCGCCGCGAAGCAGCTTGAGCAACATGCCGATAAAGCCGAACGTGAGGTTGGTCGGCTCCTTGGTCACCGGGCTCGACATCGGCGTGCGAATTGCGTGGTACGCACGGAAGAACTGTGCATAGCCATCGATGAGATAGAGGGTGGGTGGACTGCGCGGAGGAAGCGTGGGAATGTGGGAGTGGGAGGACATGCAACGGAGTCTATCGCCCACACTCGGGGCACGCAGCATCGTTTGTCAATCCACGCCGGTCGTAGCGACAGTGCGGGCACTCCCACGCGGGTGGTGATCGCCAGGCCCGATCAAGAATGAGCATTACCGCGGCCGTTCCAGCAAGGATTACGCCCATCAGACCGGCGGAGATGATGAGCGGCACCCAGGTCTGAATGCAGAGTGAGACAACACAACCAAGGGTCAGCACACCCAGGGCGATGGGACCTGCGATGCCAAGCCAGTGCTGATCGCCCAAGTTGTGACGCGGAAGTCTCATTTCGTGATCGAAGCGTGGAAATGCGAAACCGCGTTGACCTGCGCTTCTGAGGGTACGAGTTTGCGTCGGGCCATGACCGCCCTTATCACATCCAGAAACTTGTTGAGCGCGTACGTCTTCGTCCCCGCGTCGGTCACCCATGAGAATGGTGCAACCGTACCAATCACCGGCGAAGTCGCCGCCCACATGGTGCCAGTGCCGATGATCGCGCCCGTCATGATGCGCGTCGATATGGCGAACTTGGCATGATCGCCGATGATCGCTCCGAGAAACTGCTCGGCGGTGCGCTCGCTGGAGTCTGGTGTACCATCGGCGGCGAATGGACGTGCAACGACCTCGCCGTAGGTGTTCAGCAGGTTTGAGTTGTTCGTGCCCGCCCCGAGATTGGCCCACGCACCCACGTACGAATCGCCCAGATGACCATCGTGCGCTTTGTTCGCAAAGCCCTGAAAGATTGTGCCGCCGATCTCGCCCGCGACTTTGCAATGCGGCCCGATCACCGTGTTGGGCTTGATCAGACATCGGTCGAGAACCGTTGAGTGCTTGCCGATATAGGCGGGGCCACAGACGATCGCGCCAGGACGAATAGTCGCCTCACCGTCGATCCAGATCGGCCCAAGCGTGTTATCAATAAAGACACCGGGCCAGACGGTGGCGGACTTCTCAAGCACGAGATCGGCCGTGCCCCATCGCAGCGCGCCCGGAGGAAGCTCAGCCCACCCGATCTGCTTCGACAACCGTGGAACGTGCCAATCAAGATCGGCTTTCAGACAAGTATCGCGGAGGGTCCGGATATGCCACGGGCGAGTGAGCAGGAAGTTTTCCTGAGTATCCGACTCAATCAAGACCTGCACGAGTGGCGGGTGCTCGCCGCGAAGAAGCGATTCAAGATCGCGCGAGGCAACACAGGCGGCAACGGTGTCGCCAGAAACTCCGTCGCGGCAGATTTCGCCGGGCTTGAGGTTCGCAGCGATACTTGCGGCGAGCGGTGCTCGCCCATTGATGACAAGAAACACCGGGGCGGACTCAGCCCACACCTGCTCTTCGTTCACGTCGAGATGCGGGTGCAGTTCGACAGTCAGAGCCTCAAGGTGCGCGGGCACAATCACACCGAGGATCTCGAACCAATCGCCAAAGCGCTCGAGCGTGGTGAGCGCGCCGGTGCGAATATCAAACGAGGGCCGGAAGTCCGTCAGCGGGGAGAGCCGTCCCTTGCCGTCGTCAAAGATGATGGTGGGTAAAGACATGAGCGGTCAGTATGGTCGAAAGGTTGCTCGCCGGGAATATGGATCCTGAAACTTAAAGAGCTTGTACGCCGGAAAGAGCACAAGGCTGAGGACGGCGGCAGTCGCGCCCGTATACACAGCAGAGAACAGGCGTTGTGAGAGTTGTCCGGCCGCGAACCACGACATCTGCGGCGTGTACCAGGATCGGATAGTAAATATCGCCACAATCACCAACCCGCAGAATGCCGAGGCCACGATCGAAAAGACGATAAGCGCGAGCGGATTGCGATTGATGATGGTCCGAAGTGTCACGATGAGAAAAGTGGCCGCCAGCAGGCCGAGCGCGTAAGGACCCGCGACGATGGCCGCATTCTCGCCCCGAGGAGTGGTGAGGTCAAACGTAAGCCCGAGAAAGATGGCCGCCCAGTAAGCGGTGATCGCGGGGGCGAACATCGCGATGTAGACGACAAATGGAACAACAAACGAGGGCGCGATGGCCGTAGGGCCGATCTGCAACTCGCGCGGCAACACAAGCTCGATGGCGAGCAGCACATACCCGAAGACAAAGGCAACCGGCCAACTCAAGGGTTGACTCCTTCTTCGTTGGTCTTCGGGCTTATGGAGTTCTCCGAGACCACGAGAGATCGGATCATTACCTCGGTTGCTCGATCGGGCGCGTAATACGGCTCGACGGTGACAACCCGGCGGAGTGGCTGATTGGGTAGCGGTTCAATACCGATCACCTGACCGACGATGAGCATCTTCGCAGTTCGCGGCCAGTCTGCATCGTCCAATCGCACCATCATGCCAATCGTGATGGGCGTGGTGGCGGCGGTGGCAGGGTCGCGAAGCGAAGCATCCTCCATCACGCGGCCCGTAAAGCGACCTCGCCCATCGGGCGTGAGCTGGCAGACCGGTCCACGCCGATCGGGCTCGAGCATGATCACCGCATTGAACGGTCGGATGCTCGCATCGGTAAAGGGAATCACGGTGCAGAGTCGCTCGTCGGCGGTACGAACCTTACCGACAATATGAACACCCCGCACCACGGCGATGGCGTTCGGCTCGACCCCGTTGCTCCGGCCGGCGCGGATGGTGAGTGACTTGGTCGTAAGGTCGGCAGGACCACCAATCACCGGCGCGTTGATCAGCCGGATGGATTGGCCAGGATTGATCTCAACGCTATGCGATATTTCCGAGATGATCCGACGGAGAGACTTGATCTCTTCCTGCGATTGAAGAAAGCTTGAGAGCAACTGGTCATTCTGGCGGAGCAACTCCGCACCCTCGGGGCTTGCCTCCAAACCGCGCGAAGGCTCTGTCTTTCCGCGCAACCATGTGACCGCCTGTCCCAATCCGTGCTGCGCCGGTGCAATGATGCTACGGACCGGGCTGGAAACATACCCGCTGATCGTCAGCCAGCGAGGTGGAAGAAATGCAGCGACGATGAGCAGCACAATGGCGGCAAACATCCTCAGTCGAGGACCAAACCAACTCGGACCAAAGCTGATGGGGCTTGAGCGTGCCATGTGTCAGAGGCGCAGCAATCAGGGTGAGGGTGAACCGACTCCACACTCAACTGTCCATGTCGTTCTCGAGGAAGCTCTTCCACTCTTCGATGTGCTCAAGATAGATCGCCGTTCCTCGGGCGACGCACGTCAGTGGATCTTCGGCGATTTTGATATCAAGGCCCGTTGAGTTCTGCAGCACGATGGGCAGCCCGCGCAAAAGCGCGCCACCACCTGCAAGGGTGATGCCATTGTCCACCAGATCGGCCGCGAGTTCGGGCTCGGCACGCTCGAGCGTGCGCAGCACACACTCGGAAATCGCCTGCACAGGCTCAGTCAGCGCTTCGCGAATTTCCTCGCTCGTAATCACGGTCTTTCGCGGCAAGCCGCTGATCATGTCTCGTCCGCGGACTTCGAGGGTCGTCTCGGCCCCTGTCGGCGCGGCAGACCCGATATCGATCTTGATCCGCTCGGCCGTCTGTTCGCCGATCATCAGGTTGTACGTCTTCTTCATGTGGTTGATGATGGCCTCATCCATATCATCGCCAGCCACACGCAGTGATTCACACACGGCCAGATCGCCCAGCGACAGAATCGCCACCTCTGTGGTGCCGCCGCCAATATCCACGATTGCCGAAGCCGTCGGCTCAGCAAACGGAAGACCCGCGCCAATCGCCGCGGCGACAGGCTCTTCAATCAAATAGGTTCGATACGCCCCCGCACGCGCTGCCGACTCGAAGACGGCCCGCTTCTCAACAGCGGTGATACCCGAGGGAATGCTGATGACCACGCGCGGCCGGAAAAGACGATTGGTCCCGTTGACTTTCTTGATGAAGTACTTCAACATCGCCTCGGTGATGTCAAAGTCCGAAATCACACCGTCTTTCAGAGGACGGATCGCCGTTATCGTGCCGGGAGTCTTGCCCAGCATCTCCTTGGCCATCCAACCGACAGCCTCGCCGTTCTTGAGAACCTTGTTGGTCCCCTTCCACACGGCCACCACGCTCGGCTCATTCAGCACAATACCCTGGCCGCGCACGGCCACAAGCGTATTGCACGTGCCGAGGTCGATGCCCATATCAACCCGAAGAAAGCCACGGAACATTTTCATCACGGGAAAAGCATCCTCGGTAACGGTCGTGTCAGAATCAACGGGCAAGGCTTCAAGATCCCGGTCTTAGCACCGATCCGGAGCACCAGTTGAATGGTCTCTGTACTTCCTACCACTTGCCTGCCCAATAGGCCATAGGGTTTCAAACCTGACTCTTCTTATCGGTCAATCTGGGAGAGTCAGGTTATGGGGTGAATGTTCGTTTGGCCAGTTTAAGGGTAAATATGGGCAAAGTTCGGTGCGATCTTCCCCAGTTCCTCACCAGTTGCTCTTGTAACCCACTTAAACACGCGCCGTTACTGGGCCATTATCGCGAGGTCGAGCCCGAACGCAGCGCGTCAGCCGAGACTTCCAGCGAAGGGTGCATCCAGACAATCTCACCCCCAACCACGGTCGCAACCGCACGCCCCTTCACTGTCCAGCCGTCGAACGGAGTGTTTTTGCTCAACCCGACATGCTCGCCCGCCTTGATACACCACCCCAATGTTGGGTCGATGATCGTGACATCACCCGGATCACCCACATGCAGTCGTCCGTAGCCCTTGCGGTGCAGACCACACAGCCGCGCCGGTTCGATCGTCATCATCGCAACCAACCGACGCCAATCTATCACCCCGGGCTCGATCAACGCCTTGATGTAAAGCGCCAGCGCGGTTTCAAGCCCAATGATCCCGAAGGGTGCCGATTCAAACTCCAACGACTTTCGCTCGGGTGTGTGCGGTGCATGGTCAGTCGCCAGAATCGTAATCGTCCCGTCCGCTATTCCTTCGAGCATCGCGTTGATGTCGCTCTGCTCCCGTAGCGGCGGGTTCATCTTGGCCAGCGTCCAATACCCCCCGTGCCGGTCAACTTCCTCGTGGGTGAGCAGAAGATGGTGCGGCGACGCCTCCGCCGTGATCGGCTGTCCTTCACGCCGCGCACGCCGAACAATCTCAACCGATCCGCCCGAGCTCAGGTGCTGAACGTGATAGGCGCACCCGACGTTCCGGTTCAGCCGGGCATCGCGTTCGATCATCACCTCTTCTGCAACCCGCGGCCATCCACCCAGCCCCAGGCGCGTTGAGACGCTTCCTGCGTGCATGCTTGCCCCGCGCGTGAGCGAGGGCTCCTGACAGTGCTGCATGAACGCGAGCCCTGTCTGCTTTATGTACGTCAGCGCCTTGAGCATCAGCCCCGCGTTCTCAATACCATCACCATCATCGCTGAACCCCACCGCCCCGGCGCGGGCCATCAGCATGATCTCAGCAAGTTCGTGCCCCATTCTGCCCTTGGTCGCCGCGCCAACAGGAAAAACGCGGCACGCGCCGGTCAGCTCGGCCTGTTTGTAAATGAACTCAATCATCGCATCATCATCAAGGGCAGGCAGCGTGTTCGGCATACAGCAGACCGAGGTAAACCCGCCCGCAACCGCGGCATGGGTTCCCGTCCTGATCGTCTCCGCCTCCTCCATCCCCGGTTCGCGCAGGTGAACATGCGGATCAATCAGCCCGGGTGTGACCAGCCGACCATCGGCATCAACCACCCTGTCAGCATGGGCCCGATCAAGCCCACGGCCGATTGCAGCCACAATACCGTCCGCCACGGCCACATCAGCAACCTGATCAAGGTCGCTGGCAGGGTCAATGACACGCCCATTTACGATGAGAATATTGCTCATACAGGCAGCAGGGTACGTCCGACTGTACACCCGCCGCGAAGTGTCCTAATATCTCCAACCACTCGGGGTGTAGCGCAGCTTGGTAGCGCGTTTGACTGGGGGTCAAAAGGTCGCAGGTTCAAATCCTGTCACCCCGACTTGTTTCAGAGTAAAGCCCTTCGATGAGTACATCGAAGGGCTTTCTCGTTTTTTGGCAGAGATATGCGATCCTTCGAGCCGGTTCAATCATCCAACGCTGAACACCTGCTTCAGGCCACATTCGGGCTCACTCCTGGCAGGATTTGACCTTCTCGACCGCGATCGGATACTGACGAGCGGCGCAAGCGTTGTGAACCAGCATCGCTGTCAAAGGTCCATCTGCGGCATCTCCACGGTCAAGCTGCCAGTCGTACTCGCAGCCCGGAGGCGATGCGGCCGAAGTGAACTCGATCTAAAGAAACATGCCGCGGCAGCGGTCGCCCGGTTTCTCATGGCCATGGCATCCAAGCATCTCACACTTGTAGCTACCCACGGCACAAGGAGCTGCTGTCGCGCCATCGCGGGACGCGTGCCGGCCGGGGCATTCAGGATCGGCGCACTTGAACCATCCTGAACAACCGCGCTCGACGGCGGTCGTGTGTTTCGGTCGGATCGCACGCTGTTGCGAGACCTGCTTGACAAGTTGCACGAGTTCGGCGAGAGCAGCCGCAGCGGCCTCGAGTCGTCCGGCAACCGCCTCTTCCTCCAGCCGAACGGCGAGATCGACGAACTGAGGCAGTCCGAGCGTGCCCGAGGTGCCACGATTCTTGTGAGCGGTCTGCGCGAGAGAGGAGCCGTCTGCATCTGCTCGACCTGAGCAGGCAACTCGGACAACCAATCATCGGCAATCGCTCGGAGTCCCGGGTCGTCATGCTCTACAGCCGTTTCGTCGGCTGGTGCCAACCTGGGGCTTGCCAGCGCACCCGCTCGCTGCTCAACAGGGAACTGTGAGTCACAGAGCCTCGCAGCGGTTCGCACAAGAGTGTCGAGGTCGACCGGTTTGGCAAGGAAGTCCGTGCAACCGGCAGTGATACACCTATCCCGGTCGGCACCTCTCGACATCGCCGTGAGTGCCAGAACCGGTTGCCTTCGGTACGTTTGCAAGACATGCCGAGCGGGCCTCACCGCTGGCAAGCACATAGTCCGTGGTCTCCACCTGCGCCAGCTTTCCGCCGTGCAGGACGGCATCGCCCACGCCAGCGTAAATTTCGACGATGCGTCCTGGCACCTTCGCCGCAACCGTGACCTCTTCCTGGCCAAAGAGCGTCCCTGTCAGATCAAGGAATCGCTCGGCGGGCAGCGTGGTCACGGGCCTGAGTCGCACGTCAATCGGCCCGGCCCCAGCGGTCCGCCGCGATGGCCCGCTCGTGCGCGTCGCTTCGGAATCGCAGGCCCATCGAATCGCGCCAGCAGCGATGAGCCCCGCCAGCATCAGCCCAATAGCCCTCGACACGGGGGTTTCGGAGCGATTGTAAATCGTCGTGGCTACCGTTCGTGCATCGATGCACCCTGTAGAGTCGAAAGCCCGATTCTATATTATGGCCTGTTCAGTAATACTGACCAGTCAGTTTCAACTCGGATCGGCGGGCGTCGCACAGGTCCAGATCGTCCGCGGACTTGAGCGGACGGTGAACATCGATGTCGATGCGGAACGGTTGGCCTCGCTCGGCATCTCGATCACGGTGACGCGTAACGCGATCGTCCGTCAGCACGCCGACATCCCGGGTGGCAACGTCACCGGGGCTGGCTCCGAGCAGGTGCTCCGCACCACGGGGCGGATTCAGACTCCCGAAGCGTTCAACAGCATCATCGTCGCGACTGTGAACGGCACACCCACCCAATTCTCTTCTCACGATCATTGTTGGCGTGAACAAGACGAGAAGTAACTGCACCTTGTCCTTGCGCTGGCCCGGGGCACATTCGGAATGACGCACACACCATCGGGCCTTGCCGAAAGGCCGAAGCCCACAGCTTCGGCCTTCCGCGAAGTCATCACCGCATTCCTCAAACTCGGACTGATTTCCTTTGGCGGGCCGATCGCTCACCTCGGATACTTCCATGCCGAGTTCGTCGAGCGGCGCCGCTGGATCAGCGACGCGGCCTATGCGGAGCTCGTCGCCCTCTGCCAGTTTCTCCCCGGCCCCGCCAGCAGCCAAGTCGCGTTTGCGCTGGGCATGCGCCGCGCCGGGCTTGTCGGCGCGATCTTGGCGTCGCTGTGCTTCCTGCTCCCATCCGCGGTGCTCATGATTGCCTTTGCATACGGCATCTCTGCACTCGGAACTTCGCAAGCGGCCGGTTGGGTCCACGGTCTCAAACTCGCAGCAGTTGCTGTTGTAGCCCAAGCCGTCTGGGGAATGTTCCACAGGCTCTGCCCCGACAGGCCACGCATCAGCATTTGCCTCGCCGCCGCAGCCGTACTGATCGTGTTGCCCGGTGCCTGGACGCAGGTCGGCGCGATCGTCGCGGGAGGGCTGGCGGGCCGGGCGTTGTTCAGGCACGCGGCACACGCTTCGCAATTGGATGGGCACGAGACGACCCGCGGGCACAAACCCGCTATTGCGGCATTGATCGGCTTCGGCGTTCTGCTGCTCCTGACCTCAGTTGTTGCAAAGGCGACGGGTTCACGCGACATCGCGGTCTTCGACAGTTTCTACAGGTCAAGCTCCCTTGTCTTCGGCGGTGGGCATGTCGTGCTCCCGCTCCTGCGGGCTGAGGTTGTTCCCAATGGTTGGATCAGTGACGACGCTTTCCTTGCGGGTTACGGTGCGGCGCAAGCCGTTCCCGGTCCGCTGTTCAGTTTCTCCGGGTACCTCGGAGCGGTCATTTACCAAGGGCGGCTCGCCTGGATTGGTGGGCTGTGGTGTCTTTTTGCCAGTTTCCTACCGGCATTGCTTCTCATCGGCGGAGCCCTCCCTTTCTGGCAGCAGTTGCGATCCAAGGTCTGGGCACAGGCAGGGCTCCGAGGGGCGAATGCATCCGTTGTGGGCGTGCTGCTGGCAGCACTCTACTCGCCGGTCATTACCGAGGGCGTGCGCGGACAACTTGATGTTGCGGGCGCGCTCATCGCCTTTGGCCTCTTGCAATTCTGGCATGTCCCGCCATGGGTTGTTGTGCTCCTGTGCGCGGCGGCCGGGCACTGGATCCTCGGTACATAAGCGATCACCGCGGCCGATGGCCTGCCCCCTCCTTGCCGTGGCCGATCGCACCGATGCCTTGGTTTAGCTTCATTCGCATATCATCAAAAGTCGCGCTCGGTGTTCAACACTCGCCGTATACCCGGCTCCCACCCAACGCTCCACCTTGAAAATTCAATTGTTGTTCCGTCGCCAAGACACGTATGTAACACCGACCGTGTCAATGAGTTGCGGTGACTGTCTGTTCGCAGTCTTCCACGGTATGTCAGATGCCCCAAGGCGTGTCGGACTGCTTCGCCGCCCACCGCCAGACCCTTCCCAATCGCTTCTCGACAAACATGGTCCTACCTGTGCATGCGCGGATCTCTCAGCGAGTTGCCCGCTTGATTCCCGTCATCGGCGTCAAAGAGATGACGCGCATTTCACTTGGGTTTCACGCGCTCTCCATACGTTGAGCCAGACTCTTCGTTGCGCACCCGTATCGCTTAGCTGTGATCGCTATCACATCCGCCATATGTGGAGACTGTCATGAGCAAATCAGGCAAAGAACCCGTTGTCAGCAAGCCGAAAACTGTTCAAGGGAAGATCACGCCTGTTCCGAAAACATCGACCGGAAAGGCCGGCGAGCTTCATCAGGAATCGGGTAGCGGCGTTGATGCCCTTACGACCAACCAGGGCATCCCCATCTCCGACAACCAGAACCAGTTGACCGCGGGTTCTCGCGGGCCAGTGTTGCTGGAAGACTTCGTCCTTCGCGAAAAGATTTTTCACTTCGATCATGAGCGCATTCCCGAGCGTGTGGTTCACGCGCGCGGTTCCGCGGCCCACGGCTACTTCGAGCTTCACGAATCGCTCGCACACGTGACGAAAGCGGATCTCTTCCAGCGCAAAGGGGAACGGACGCCCCTGTTCGCCAGGTTCTCGACGGTCGCCGGAGGAGCCGGATCCGTTGACACGCCGCGTGATGTTCGCGGTTTCTCCGTGAAGTTCTACACCAAGGAAGGCAACTGGGACCTCGTCGGCAACAACATCCCTGTGTTCTTCATCCAGGATGCGATCAAGTTCCCCGACCTCATCCATGCCGTCAAGATGGAGGCCGATCGCGGTTTCCCGCAGGCGGCCAGCGCGCACGACACGTTCTGGGATTTCATCTCCCTCACGCCCGAATCCACCCACATGATCATGTGGGCGATGTCGGATCGCACGCTTCCCCGCTCCCTCCGCATGATGGAGGGCTTCGGTGTACATACGTTCCGCCTCGTCGATGCTGGCGGAAACTCGACCTTTGTGAAGTTCCACTGGAAGCCCAAGCTCGGACTGCAATCCACCGTTTGGGACGAGACCGTCAAGATCGCTGGAGCTGATCCCGACTTTCACCGCCGCGACCTTTTCGAGGCGATCGAGCGGGGCGACTTCCCGGAATGGGAGCTCGGCCTCCAGCTCTTCGACCAGCAGTTCGCGGATAAGTTCACGTTCGATGTTCTGGACCCGACCAAGCTGATTCCCGAAGAGGTGCTCCCTATCCGCATCGTGGGACGGATGGTCCTGGACCGCTGGCCCGACAACTTCTTCGCCGAGACCGAGCAGGTCGCCTTTTGCCCAGCAAACGTGCCGCCGGGCATCGACTTCAGCAACGATCCTCTGTTGCAAGGGCGGCTCTTCAGCTATCTCGACACCCAGCTTAAACGCCTGGGAGGACCAAACTTCACACAGATTCCAGTGAATCAACCCAAGCAATGCCCGTTCGCGAACTTTCAGCGCGATGGTCACATGCAGACCAACAAGTTTGCCGGTCGTGCAAACTACGAGCCCAACAGCCTTGCCCAGGCCGGGGAGCCCGCGGGACCCAGAGAGTCGCCGCGCACCGGGTTCACCTCGTTCGGTGAGTCGATTGAAGGGCAGAAGCAGCGGCTCCGCCCCGAGAGCTTCGCCGATCATTATTCTCAGGCTCGTTTATTCTTCCGCTCTCTGCACGAAGCCGAGCAGAACCACGTCGTCTCTGCTCTCGTCTTCGAACTCTCCAAAGTGAAGCTGGAGCATATTCGGCTGCGCGTACTCGCCAATCTGCGAAACGTTGACGATGCGCTGGCGAATCGAGTGGCCGATGGCATGGGGATCGAGCTTCCGAAGGCCAGTCCCGCCGCTTTACCTGCGCGCGACCTGAAACCCTCTCACGCTCTCCGCATCATCGGCAACATGAAACAGACGCTCGAAGGACGCTCCGTGGGCATCCTCATTGATGATGGATCGGATGCGAAAGTGTTCGCCGCCGTCAAGAGCGCGGTTATGGCGGCCGGAGGCCGTCCAATCGTGATTGCCCCCAAAGTTGGCGGGGCGACGATGGATGATGGCACCAAGCAGCCGGCCGATGCCCAACTCGCCGGCTGTCCTTCGGTCGTGCTGGACGCTGTGGCCCTCATCCTCGATCAACCTGCGGCCGAAAAGCTCTGTGCCCAAGCCGCGGCGGTGCAGTTTGTCATGGACGCCTTTGGTCACCTCAAAGCAATCGGTCACACCCCGGCGGCAGCTCCCTTGCTAAAGAAAGCCAGTGTCCTGCCAGATGCCGGAGTGGTGAGTCTCCCATCAAAGATGTTTATCGCCGCAGCCTCGAAGCGTTTCTTTGACCGCGAACCGAAAGCTCGCATCGTTCCGTAGGCTTTCACTCAGGCCGCGAACATCGCGATCACGGAGGGCACGCTTTCAACGTTGAACCACCAGCACCCTCTCTGATCACGCCCGACATCCGCGGCGAGGTTGGGCGTGCCACATGGACGCTAAAACCATCGGAGATGCGACTGTGCAGGGCTGTCCAGCGTGCGAGACCGACGCTGCGGTACGAGGTGACCAAGGTGAACACACACACGTCGTTGGTGGAGGCGATGCTGCAAATCGCGGCCAAGAATCGCGCACAGCTCGGCCTCGCTCGGCGTCAGGGACGATGCGGGATTGGGCGCCAGTCGGCTCGCCTGCACCCAAGGGTTCTCGCGAAGTCGGTGGGCCACCCCCGCGCCGCGGCACTCGCAGGGGAGCGAATCGATGGCAACTGACAGCCCGAGCGCTTCGGATGGTGTCAAGAGCTGGCGGGCGGATGCACGGCAGTTGCCTCCCACGCCCCGACGTGCGCCGGACGGGATGTCGCGTCTGGTCGTTGTGATCAGCATGATCGCGATCATCGCGGTGCTGTACTTTGCTAGGGCGGTGCTGATCCCGATTGCGCTGGCGGTTCTGATGAGTTTCATCCTTGCGCCACTGGTGCGGCCATTGGTGAAACTCGGGCTTGGACGGACGATTTCGGTACTTTGCGTGTCGATTCTGACGCTTATGGTGATCGCGATCCTGGGCTGGGTGATGGCCAGCCAAGTTCTCGAGCTAACGGAGAATCTGCCGCAGTACCGGGACAATATCCACCAAAAGCTCAGTTCTGCCCAGTCGAAGATGCAAAGCACATTGGGTCGAGCCAGCGACTCACTCCGACAGATCGGTGCTGAAGTGTCGAATGCGGGCAGCCGACCTGAGGTCGCGCCGGATCATGTGGGGCAACGCGACGACCAGGACCCGACAACTCCGCCGTCGTCGGGATCCGCCGCCAATCCGGTGTCCGTGCAGATCGTCGAGAAGCCGGGCAAGGTGCTGGAGTCGGTCCTTGGGTCGTTCGCGCCGCTGCTGAGCCCGCTGGCGACGGTGGGAATCGTGATCGTTTTCGTGATACTGATTCTTCTGTACAGTGAGGATCTGCGGGACCGCGTGATCTTTTTGATCGGCACGGGCCGGCTGACCACAACCACTCAGGCCTTGGATGAAGGTGCCTCGCGAGTGAGCCGGTACCTGCTGATGCTGTTGATCGTCAACAGCAGCTACGGACTGGGCGTAGGGATTGGCCTGTCCATCATCGGTGTGCCGAACGCATTTCTCTTCGGCATGTTGGCGGGATTGGTACGCTTTGTTCCCTACGTGGGGCCTTGGGTCGGAGCGGCCCTGCCGATTGCGATGTCTCTGGCAGTGTTTGACTCGTGGGACAGGCCTCTGATCACGATCGGCTTCTTTGTTTTGCTGGAGTTGGTGAGCAACAACATCATCGAGCCGTGGCTATACGGTTCGCGCACGGGAATCTCTGCGGTGGCTGTGATAGTGGCGGCGGTCTTCTGGGCGTGGCTATGGGGGCCGGTGGGCCTGATCATGGCGACGCCGCTCACCGTGTGCCTGGTCGTCATGGGCCGTTACGTCCCGCGATTGGAGTTCCTCAGCGTGCTTCTGGGCGACGGGCCGAGCTTGCCGCCAGAGGCCAAGGTCTATCAGCGCCTGCTGGCGGCGGACTATGACCATGTGTTCCAGTTCACGCAGGAGTATCTCGAAAACAAGACGCTAACTGATCTGTATCAGGACGTCCTGATGCCCTCGCTGGCGATGGCCGAGCACGATCGCCAGGCCGGGCGTTTGGAGGAGGGGCAGGACCAGTTCATCTATCGCAGCCTGCGGGATTTGATCGAGGAACTGGGCGATTTGCATAGGTCGGCGGTGAAGTCCGAGGCCAGCGAAACCGCCGCTGATGCCGTTCTTCCGGCCGAGGGCGCGATGATCCCGGCACCGGTCGATGCGTCGGGCGCGATCCCTACAGCGGGAATGGTGCTGTGCATCCCGGCCCGCGATGAGGCGGACGAGATCAGTGCCCTTATGCTGGTGCAGTTGTTAAAGTTCCAGGGCATCTCGGCCAGAGTTGTGGCGGTGACCACGCTGGTCGGTGAAGTGCTGGAGGAAATGGGCACGCTGACGCCCAGATCCGTCTGCGTGTGCGCCATGCCACCCGCGGCGACAAGTCACGCGCGATACGTGTGCAAGCGCATACTTGCCCGCTTCGCCGACACCAAGGTGGTCGTCGGCATCTGGAACTCACCCGACCTCGATCGCGCCCGGGATCGGATCCGCACCTCCGGGACGGATCGGGTTGTCGCGACCTTCGGCAATGCGATCGATATGCTCCGCGGCTAAGGGGACTTCTCCGAGTATTGTCGGCGCTCAGCTCGGACGCGATCCACCAACGCACGCTGCTTTCAGGCGCGCGGGTCGATACGCGTGGCGGTCCGTAGGAGCGACGTGGCTTTGGTCCAGGATATTCAGGCAAAACCGAGCTCGCCTGCAAGCAACCCCACTGACCTGATCTCTTGCCAGAATGAAAGAATGCTTGTCAGCAACCGAGTCCCCACCGAAAAATCGCACCGGCATTCTCCAGGAGGCCAGTCCCGAGCCTTGCTCGTTTCCGCTAAACGGTTGACGCCGCCCATCGTCCATCCGTGCTCATCCGCGTTCATCGCTCGCCCTACCCTCCGCCCGATGCGAATCATTCTCGTCAACTGGGCTCGGATCTGGGATGGCGCGGCCTTTGGCGGCGGCGTGAACCAGTATTGTCAGGCCCTCGCCCTCGAACTCCTGCGCAACGGGCACGAGGTCATCTCGCTCTTTGGCGGCACAACCTACTGCCGCAAACCCCGTGGGTGTTTCATCCGTCGCAACGACGACTGGATGACCGACCTGGGCGAGCAGCGCACGCACGCCGCCGCAGGAGAGACCTCCGGCAAAAGTCGCGGCGGAGTCAAGGTCTTTGAAGTCATCAACTCGCCCGTCATGGCCCCAAGCATCGTGCAGTTTCAGCATCCGCTCGGCGAAGTCTCGGCTCCAGAGCTTGAAGAGCAAGTCGGCAAGCTCTTCGAGACACTCAAACCCGATGCGGTTCACTGGAACAATATCGAGGGGTTCTCGATCGGGTGTGTTGAACGAGCCAAACGCGCAGGCGCAAGGAATATCTTCAGCCTCCACAACTACCACACCGTCTGCCCGCAGGTCTACCTCTTGCAGGGGCATCGCATCCTCTGCACCAACTTTGACAACGGCAACGCCTGCACCAACTGCATCCCCACGCGCGATCCCGTTGACACCCGACGCGAGATGATCGCCGCGTTCGAGCGCGGCCGCGGCGGGCCGGAAATTGACAACGCATTGAAAGAGTTTCGCGCCGCCCTCGGATGGACGATCAAGTCGGTACAGGCTGGCACAAAGCTCGTGACCTCTTGGGTCAGGACGCGCGGCCGCCTTCCCGGCCACGCCATCTCAACACCAACCGACTACACCCGCGCACTCGTCCCTTCTGGCGGCGATAAGGCCGACACACGGGGCAAGACGCCGCACCTCATGGCCGAGCTCAATCCACCCAAGGCTCCCGACCCCAGTTCGCCCGAGCGACGCATTGTCCTCAACGTGATTCATCCCGAACCGCCGAGCGACAAGCCGCTCAACGAGTATGGCCAGCGCCGCCACGCGATGGTGAAAATGCTCAGCGAGTGCGACCGCGTTCTGGCGGTCTCAAACTTTGTGCGCCACAAGTTTGTCAGCCTCGGTGTAGACCCGAAGACCATACGCACACTTCCCATCGGCTCGCGCATCAACCGCGTCATCGCCCTCAAGCCCGACCTGATCTTCGATCCACCCCCCTTTGAACCGATGCCAACACCCTGGCACAAGCAGCGCCCCATCCGCCTGCACTTCATGGGTTACAACAACCACTACAAGGGCCTGCCGATTCTCGCCGATGTCCTCGAATCCATGGACCCCGCGCACCTTCGGCAGATCAAGCTCTCGATCTTCGCGCTCGACGGGCAGAACATCGAGTGGCTCTTCCGTCGCCTTGAGCCCCGACTCTCCGGCGGTGTCGGTGGTGGGGGGCTTCAGTTCGCGTGCGGCTATAACTTTCACGACATCCCATGGATGATGGGTGGCAAGGACATCTGCCTCGTGCCCAGCGTTTGGTGGGACAACGCTCCGCAGACCGTCTTCGAGTCTCTCGCCTGTGGTGTGCCCGTTCTCGCCGCGGCCGTCGGCGGCATCCCCGACTTTGTCGTTGACAACCACAACGGCCTGCTCTTCCGCGCCAACGACCGCGACGACCTCAAGCGTCGGCTTGTTGAGATGATCGAGAACCCATGGTTGCTCGAGAAGTTGCGAGCGAACGTGCGCTCGTGCAAGTCGATCGAAGCCCACGCCGCTGAGATGGAACTGGTCTTTCGTGGCGGTGGTGCCGATGAACGGATCTACACGAGCGACTTCAGCCCGTGGAACGCGCAGGGCGAACTCTTCGCGCCCGCAACAGCCAATGCAAAAATGCCCGCTCCCAACCTAGCCCGTGCTTAGCTTCCCGCCGCTTCGCGAGCAAACTCAGCAAACGCTGCCTGGCTTGCGCCCGAAGTGCGTGAATCAACCACGCTCGCTACATTCGCCCTCACCCGCTCTTCACTCGTCGAAGTAAAGAGCACCAATCCTCCGCCACCTCCATCCGCAGTCTGCGCCGGAATCGCCGCGACGGCCTCGCGAAACAGATACCCCGCCAGCACCCCCACATTGGTCGGATCAACACCTGCGCGGTCGCGATACTTGGCCACCAATGCCGGTCGGTCGGTCGCGATCTTCGCCAGCACCCGAGCCTCAGCCGCCGCGCCAAACGTGATCATGGCCCGTCCACCCACATTGCGCAACTTCGATGCATTCGGGTGTAGAGAGGTACTGCCAAACTGCAACACGCGCTGGGCCGTCGGGAGAAGCGCCCCATCCCCTTCCAACTTCTCATACTCCGTCGCCGGGCCAAACGCCCGCACTCGCCCACGCTTCATTTCACCCTCAAGAAACGCCATCAGATCTTCCCGATTCGCCTCGCTCACCGTGCATTCGTGAAGCAGAAACAGATCCACATAATCCGTCCCAAGCTCCCGGAGGCTCATCTCAAGACTGGCCACGGCATCCTTCGGATCAAACATCCCCGCACTCGCCGCGCCGCCGGGCTTCGATAGCACCCGCTTGGCCATCTTCATGACAAACGCGCTCCGGTGCGCCACCCACCGTGCCATGTTCACCAGCCGCCTGCTCTTCCCGAGCGCGGTGTTCGGCTGCAACCCAAACTTGGTGGCAACCGTTACCCGGTCACGCTTCCCGTTGAGATACTTCCCAAGAATACCCTCCGCCTGCCCGAAACCATACAGCCGCGCCACATCGTAATGCGTGATCCCCGCATCCAGCGCACACTCCAGCACGCGCAGCGCTCTGGATTCATCGTTGTGCTTCGTCAGGCTTACGCACCCGAACCCGACACCGAGGCACGCACAGGCGTGCCCCCCAGTTGCATCTGCTTCATGCCGATATCCTCCGCGCTAACCTCTCAGGCCTTCCACGCTCCGACCGCAGGCCCGACATATTGCGCGAGGGGCCGAATGATCCGATTATCCGCGTGCTGCTCCATGATGTGCGCGCACCACCCGGTGATGCGCGAAGCCACAAAGATCGGCGTGTATTGCGCCACGGGAATGCCCATGGTGTAATACGTCAACCCGCACGGAAAATCGACATTGGGATGAATGTTCTTCTTCGCGAGCATGATCCTCTGAACCTGCTCGCCAAGCTCAAACCACTTCAACGCGCTATGCCCGCCGGGGTTCGTCGTATCCTTCACCGCCACCGCGCGCCCAAGCTTGTGCAGAATCGGCGCCCGGTGATCCCCGTTCTTATACACCCGGTGCCCGAAGCCCATCAGCTTCCTCTTGGTGTCAAACGCGTTCTGCATCCAGTCATCTACCGCCTTGGTCCCGATCCCCTGCTCACCGACATCCTGCATAATCTCTTTGAGCATCTCCATCGCCGCCTCGTTCGCCCCCCCGTGCAAAGGCCCCTTGAGCGCGGCGATCCCGCCCGTCACCGCCCCGTGCATGTCGCTCAGCGTGCCGCAGATCACGCGGCAGGTAAACGTGCTCGCGTTGTAATCATGCTCGGCATACAGAATCAGCGAGACATCCACCACCCGTGCATACTCAGGCGAGGGCTTCTTGCCCGTCATCATCCACAGCAGATTGGCCGCGTGTCCGAGCGAATCGTCCGGCGCGATCAGCGCCTTGCCATCAATCACGTTCTGCATGTGCCCGATGATCGTGGGGATCTTGGCCAGCAGCCGCTTCGACTTCCGCAGATTCGCATCCGCCGCGATGCTCTGACAATCAACATCAAGATGACCAAGAATGCTCACCGCGGTCCGCAGCACATCCATCGGCACCGCGTGCCCAGATTTCAGCCAAGGCGCGGCACTCTTCAGAAACTCCACCACCGGCGCGGGTAGGCCCCGCTCCTTCACCACCTCACCTTTAAACCGCTGCAACTCCGCCCCGCTCGGCTTGTGCCCTTCGAGCAACAGAAACGCCACCTCTTCAAACGTCGCGTTCTCCGACAGATCGTGGATCTCAAACCCGCGATAGATCAAATCACCCTGCTCAACCGAACAGATCTTTGTCTGCCCGGCAATCACACCTTCAAGCCCACGCGCAAACGACGCGGCCGCATCGGCCTTGGTTTGGGCGGGCGTAACAGCAATTCCAGTGGCAATCGACATCGTTCAGTTCTCCTTCACAACCGTAGCACGGGCCACTGGCCCGTTTCCCCGATCACTCACCCGTACAACCTGCCGCTCTGCCGCATTTCCCCAGCGCCTTGTTTCACCCCGTCCACATCCAACCAACCCCAAACCCGCCATCTGTAACTTCTCACCCAATCACGCTTTACAAAATTACCCAATAATTAACCAATCAAACGGTTGACACAATGTTGTTTATACGTACACTTTCCGTACTATGGCCCTCACCATCGAACCCAACTCCAGCCTCGCCCTTTCGATCTGCTCCGATTTCATGCACACCAAGCAGAGCCTTTCCCGCATCGCCGAAGTCCATCAGATCACCATGGATTCTCTCCTCGCCATCCTCACCTCGGCGAGCGCCCGACAGCGCCTGGAGGTGTTGCAAAGCCTCATGAAACTTCGCTCCGAAATCATCGGTTCCGAGGCCCGCATCGCGGCCATTCACACCCTCACCGCCATCATGTCCACTTCACCGAGCAGCGAAACGTCTTGCCGTTCCGCCTCCACCATACTTCGCATCACCAACGCGCCCCCACGCTCTCGGACCAAGCCACTCACCACAACTCTTCCCGTCTGTACCGACTCTGCCGATCGATCCACCCTTTCCCACGCAGCATCGCCTTCCTCTGCGATACCAGCCGCATCATCCCCCCCAACATCACCGACCATTCACTCCGTCGCTCCACCCGAAGCCCGGAGGCCCGAATGTCCATCGATACCCCCACCGTCCAGCACGTCCGATCCCACGCCGCAGCGATTGACCGGCGCGCCTTCGAGATCGCCGACCACTTCCTCGACGCCTTCTTTCAGGCAAGCCCCGCACTTCGTCCACGGTTCACCGGAGCCCATGAGCGTCAGCGCCGCGCGTTCGCCCACCGCTGGGCGTGGTTCGTCCGCCACCTCGGTCACCTCGACCAGGTCTCCCCCGAACTCGATGCACTCGGATCGTTCCTCCGCTCACGCGGCATGAACTACGACGATTTTCGCACCGCTCGTGCATGCCTGCTCGAAGCCACCCGCGATGCCGCCATCGCCTGCGGAACCTCTTGGACAACCCCCGATGAGACCGATTGGGCGACCGCCATCGACGAGTGCCTCCGCGTGATGTCGCCCGCCAAATCGATGGTCTACGCGCAGGCCGCTTAAGCCGCCACTACCGGCTGAACGGGCCAGCACACGCTCACGCGCGTCACAACGCGCGAGCTCTGCCGTCAATTCCGCGTGTTATCCAGACCTTCGCTCAACACCTGAACTTTCTCTAAAAGCCCAGGCCGCGTTCGACCGATCTTCTATCGGGTCACTTTTCCACCCTGAGGTTCCCCGATGAACGCCGAGCAGATCGACCATATCCGTGACAACTTCCGCGATCTCGCCCCTCACGGACCCGAGCTTTTCGAGAAGTTCGTCAAGCGCATCCGCGCGGCCGCCCCCGCCATGGCCAAGCTCTTTCCCGATGAGCCTCGCGACCACGCGCAGCCCTACCTCGCGCCCTGCGGCATGGTCATCAAGAATCTCCATCGGCTCGGCGCGATCGAGTACCTCTTGCTCGATCTTGGAGCACGCAACCAGATGCTTGGCATTCAGCCGCAGCACTACGGAGTTGCGCGAGACGCCATGCTCGAAACACTCCGCGAAGCCTTCGGCGATCGGTGGACCCACGATCTGCACGACGACTGGACCGAAGCCATCCAGACCGTCACAAGCCTGATGATCCGTGGTGCCGGACGTGCCCGAGCCAAGGCCGCCTGATCCGTCAACCGCAACATCCCGCTCGGGTGCCGTCTCTCGCCGCCGCCCCGTGATGCACGGTCGCACCGCCAACCCTCATCGAACACTCCCTATACTCCGCCCCAAACCCGCACCTCGACCGGAGAGCTTCAAGCTCTCCCAAAGGATGTTCCTATGCTCCGGCGCACGCACACTTGCGGCGAGCTTCGCGAATCGCACGTTGGCCAGACCATCAGCCTCAACGGCTGGGTCAACTCATACCGTGACCACGGCAACCTGATCTTCATCGATCTTCGTGATCGCTACGGAATCACGCAGTTGGTCTTTGACACCGAAGACAACGCCTCGACCAACATCCAGCAGGCCGCCGACAAACTCCGCAATGAGGATGTCATCGCCGTCAAGGGAAACGTCCGCGCTCGCGTCGGCGGCGAAAACCCCAAGCACCAGACCGGCAAGATCGAACTGGTTGTGACCGAGCTTGAAGTGCTTGCCAAGACCGACAACCCGCCCTTCCTCCCCGACGATCTCAGCCAGCTTCCCAACGAGGAAATCCGGCTCAAGCACCGCTACATCGATCTCCGCCGGCCCGCGATGCAGAAGATCCTCCAGACACGCCACAACGTGATGCGCGTCACGCGAAACTACTTCCACGAGAACGGCTTCCTCGAGGTCGAGACTCCGATCCTCTATAAGTCCACCCCCGAGGGTGCGCGCGAGTTTGTCGTTCCCTGCCGCAACGTGCCGGGAACTTTCTACGCGCTGCCGCAAAGCCCGCAGCTCTTCAAGCAGATCCTCATGATCTCCGGCTGCGACCGCTACATGCAGATCTGCCGCTGTTTCCGCGATGAAGATCCTCGCGCCGACCGTCAGGCCGAGTTCAGCCAGGTCGATCTCGAAATGAGCTTCGTCCGGCGCGAACACATCATGGACATGATGGAGGGCTACGTCCGCAGGGTTTTCGGTGAAGTCCTCGGCGTCACCGTTCCGCCCATCCAGCGCATGCCCTACCGCGAGTGCCTCGAACGCTTTGGTATTGATCGCCCCGACTCGCGCTACGGGCTTGAAATCAAGGACATCTCACACATCGCCGCCAACAGCGATTTCAAAGTCTTCAAGGATGCTCTCGCCAAGAGCCCCACCGCACGCCAGTTCTACAGCAAGAAGGGCGTCGTCAAGTGCATCCGCGTCCCCGGCGGAGCCGATAAACTGACCCGCAAGCTTACCGATGGTTACACCGAATGGGTCAGGACCTTCGGTGCCGGCGGTGTGGCCGTGGTCAAGGTCATCAAGGCTCCCGACGGGAACATCGCCTTCGAGACCGGCATCGCCAAGTTCATCGACACGCCCGCCGTCAAGCCCGAACTCGTCGAGTTCCTTGGTCTTCAGCCCGGCGACACGGTCCTCTTCGTCGCCGACACCTATGGAGTTGCCACCAAGACCCTCGGCGAACTGCGCCAGAAAGTTGCCCGCGATCTCGGTCTTGTTCCAGAGTGGGGCAAGATGTGGAACTTCCTGTGGATGATCGATCCCCCGATGTTCGAGCGCAACAAGGACACCGGCAAGTGGGTCGCCCTGCACCACCCCTTCACCAGCCCGCGCGACGACCACGCCGCGGCCTTCGTCGATGCCTCAGAAGATGATGATGAGACCATCGAGTCGATCGTCTCCGCCGGGTACGATGTAGTTCTCAACGGCTCGGAGATCGGTGGCGGTTCCATCCGCATCCACGATCGCGCCGTGCAGAGCAAGGTCTTCCAGTTGCTCGGCCTGACACCTGAGAATGCCAAAGAGAAGTTCAGCTTCCTCCTCGAAGCCCTCAGCTTCGGCGCACCCCCGCACGGCGGCATCGCCTTCGGACTTGACCGATTGGTCATGCACCTCATCGGCACCGACAACATCCGCGATGTCATCGCCTTCCCCAAAACCCAGATCGGCGCCGACCTCATGACCCGCGCCCCGAGCGGCGTCACCGATGACCAGCTCAAACAGTTGAACATCAAAAGCACCTGGGAACCCCCGTCGGTATGAATCGGTATGCCGGCTCTCCCAGCCGGTACAACTACAACTTCCAAACCCACCCCCGGCCCTCCACACCGGAGCCTCTCCGCATGAAGCGAGCCATCTTCCTCCTCACTTCGCTGGTCCTCGGCCTGGTGATCGGCGGAGTTCTGCACGAGCACCGGCAGGTCGCCTGGCTCCACGCGCTGATCGCCGATTGGCTCAACATCATCGGCCAGGTCTTCCTGCGCCTGATCTTCATGATCGTCGTTCCACTCGTCGCTTCCGCTCTGATCCTCGGGGTCTATGAGCTTGGTGCATCGCACGGACTCGGCCGGGTCATGCGCAAGACCCTCGCCTTCACCATCATCGCGAGTTCCACCTCGGTCTTCATCGGGGTCGTGCTTGTCAACATCGTTCGACCCGGTGTCGGCGTGATGGCCTCAACAACGGTCGATGGTGATGTGGCAAAGATCGAGTCGCAGGCGCAGGCCGCCAAGCCTGTTGCCCAGACCATCATCGAGCTCATCCCGCGCAACCCGGTCGAGGCCGCCGCCAACGCTTTCAATGGCGAGTTCATCGCCTTCATGGTCTTCTGCCTCATCGCGGGCATCGCGCTCAGCGTGAGCGCGGCCAGAGAGAGTGCCAAGCACGTCCTGATCCCGCTGCTCGAACAGATCCTGGCCATCTGCCTTAAGATCGTCGAGTTCGCGATGGCCTTTGCGCCCCTCGCGGTCTTCGCGCTCGTGCTCAACGCCTCGTTCAAACATGGATTCGGCATCCTGGCCAACCTCGCGAGCTATGCGGGCGTGGTGGTGCTGGGTTTGCTCATTCAGCAGGTCGTGGTCTACTCCATCATGCTGCGAGCTTTTGGCAAGCGATCGCCGCTCGCGTTTTACAAGTCATGCCGCGAGGTCATTCTCTACGCGTTCTCAACATCTTCAAGCAACGCCACGCTCCCCAAGGCCCTCGAAACCGCCGAGACCAAACTCCAAATACCTCCACGGATCGCACGCTTTGTCCTCACGATCGGCTCGACGGCCAACCAGAATGGCACCGCGCTCTTCGAGGGAGTCACCGTCCTGTTTCTCGCACAGGTCTATGGAGTCGAACTGACCACCGCGCAGCAAGTTCAGATCATCATCATGTCCATCATCGCCGGAATCGGCACCGCCGGTGTGCCCGGCGGAAGTCTTCCGCTCATCATGATCCTTTTGCAACAGAACGGGATTCCCGCCGAAGGTATGGGGCTTGTTCTGGGGGTTGATCGGTTTCTTGACATGTGCCGCACCGTCACGAATGTGACTGGTGACCTCGTGATCGCGGCAATCGTGGGCCGCGACGAACCCGCCCAGCTTGAATCGGAGGTACGCATCAATGGCGATTGACACTGTTGACCACAAGATCCTCGGCGAAGACCTGCAAGCGGTTGTCATCACACTCGACCCCAACGAGGCGGTCGTCGCCGAGGCGGGCGCGATGATGTACATGCAGGACGGTATCGAGATGGGCACGCACCTCTCGATGAACGAGCATGATAAGGGCCTTTTCGGCAAACTCTTCGAGGCCGGCAAGCGTGCCGTCACCGGCGAGAGCTTCTTCATCACGCTCTTTGTCAACAATGCGCCCAAGCGGCGCGATGTTGCTTTCGCCGCGCCTTATCCCGGTCACATTGTTCCCCTCGAACTGGGCGAGCTCGGCGGCACACTGCTCTGCCAGAAAGACTCATTCCTCTGCTGCGCGCGCGGCGTTGATGTCAAGATCGCGTTCACCAAGCGCATCGGTGCCGGACTCTTTGGCGGCGAAGGGTTCATTCTTCAGAAGCTCACCGCCGACCCCGATACAGGTCGCGGGCAAGTCTTTCTGCACGCGGGCGGAACGGTTGTTCCGATGGTGCTTGGTGTGGGTGAGAGCCTTCGGGTCGATACCGGCTGTCTTGTTGCGTTCGAGCAGACCGTGGATTATGACATTCAGATGGTCCCGGGAATCAAGAACAAACTCTTCGGCGGCGAAGGGCTGTTCTTTGTCCGGTTGACCGGCCCGGGAACGGTCTGGCTGCAAACACTTCCATTCTCAAGGCTTGCTGACCGCATCATCGCCGCAGCGCCGGGCGCGGGCGGTCGTTCGCGAGAAGAGGGCAGCGTGCTCGGAGGACTGGGACGCGTGTTGGATGGCAACTAATGAGTATTGTAGATTTCTTACCACACACCTCGCTGCTTCGACATGAAGAGTGTTTCGCCATTGCGTGCGTCATGCAGCCCCACAAGACAATCGACGATCATCTGCGCGACGGACTCGGGTGAAAGACAGACATCCGCCGGCACACTGCTGGCCGGGAAGTTGCCGCGCAGCATATCGGTATCGACCGCGCCCGGCGCAATGGCAAAGGCGCGGATGTTGTGCTCACGCCCTTCGTTGGCACACGATCTGGCCATGAGGTTGACCGCTGATTTTGCGCTCGCATACGCGAAGAAGCCGGGGAACGGATCCTGAGTTCCGAGCGTTGAGAGGTTGATGATGCACCCGGATCGCTGGGTGCGCATGTGCGGCCAGCTCCGAGCGATGAGCCTGGCTGGCGCGAGCGCGTTGATCTGAAAGACTTCCTCAACAATCGCGGGCTTGGTCTTATCAATCTCGACCAACGGCGCGAAGCCAGCGTTGTTGATGAGATTATCGACCCGGCCGAAACGCTTGAGTGTCGAGGCCACGATCTGCTCGGCGGAAGCCGGTTCCGCGATATCGGCGGAGATGCAGAGTGACAACGACGAGCAGATCGCGGCCGTTTGCTCGAGCGCATCAAGCCGTCGCCCGACAAGCACGAGGTTGTGCTGAAGCCGTGAAAGCAGCACCGCGGCGGCACGACCGATGCCCGAGCCCGCGCCGGTGAGGATGGTGGTGGGGCTTCGCATATCGACCAAGAGTATCGGGCATGACACCGGTCGAGAGGCACAATATGATATCGGCATGAGTTCATCAGAGCGAAGTTCCGTCGGTCATGTAGTTCATGCACAATCGCCGGGCAATCGCCTTCGCGCCCTGCTGGCGCGGCAAGGCCAATGCCTGATGATGCCCGGGGCATTCAACGCGCTCTGTGCCAGAGCGATTGCGCATGCTGGCTTTGAGGGTGCGTATATCTCCGGCGCGGCCACCAGCGTGAGTGCCGGTGTGCCCGATGTCGGGTTGCTGACGCTCGAACATTTCTGCCGCGTGATCCGTGAAGCGCACGATGCGAGCGGGCTTCCGATGATTGCGGATGCCGACACCGGCTTCGGCGAGAGCGAGATGGTTCGGCGAACGGTTGTTGAATACGCCCGAGCAGGCGCGGCGGGCCTGCACATCGAAGATCAGGTCTTCCCCAAGCGGTGCGGACACTTGGATGGCAAGAAGCTGGTGCCGATGGACCATGCGTGTGAGAAGGTCCGTGCGGCCGCGATGGCCGCGAAGAAGTGCGAAGGAAGCACGGCTGGCTTTGTGATCTGTGCAAGGACTGATGCGCGCGGGGTCGATGGGTTTGAATCGGCGGTCGAGCGTGCAAAGGAGTATGTGATCGCGGGCGCGGACATGATCTTTCCTGAAGGGCTTGCAACCGAGAAGGAGTTCGCGGAGTTCGCCGTTCAGCTCCGCCGCTCGCTCGGCACGAGCCGCTGGTGCTGGCTGCTGGCAAACATGACGGAGTTCGGCAAGACCCCGATGATCTCGGCTCAGAAGTTCGGTGAGATGGGGTACAACTGCGTGATTTACCCGGTCACGCTTTTGCGGATCGCGATGGGCGCGGTGGAGAAGGCTCTTGGTGTGCTGAAGAATGTAGGAAGCGCGGAAACATTGCTTTCGCAGATGCAAACGCGGGAGGAGTTGTATCGACTCATTGGGTACAAGCCCGGGGTTGAGTGGGAGTACCCGGTGAGGTAGCTGCTGGGATAACTCTGCAAGGCATAGCAATCTTCTGGGGAGGATAATTCAAGGCATGACCCCGCCCCCGGACCGCCTCCCTCCGGGAGGGGGGATTAGATTTCGATAATCATTGCTACTGAGTTTCCGCCACCGAGACATAGAGCGGCGAGTCCGCGCTTGCCCTTGGTGCGGTGGAGCTGATGAATGAGCGTGGTCAGTACGCGTGCGCCGCTGGCACCGATCGGATGGCCGAGTGCGACGCCGCCGCCGCAGATGTTGAGCTTGGCTTCGGGAACGCCGAGTTCCTTGATGTTGCAAAGCAACTGTGCGGCGAAGGCCTCGTTGATCTCGAAGAGATCGATATCGGCGATGGTGAGTCTGGCCTTGTCGAGCACACCTTTGATGCCGGTGATCGGGGCTGCGAAGATGTCCTTCGGTGCCACTCCGCTGGTGTGGTAGCTGATGATGCGGGCGATGGGCTTGAGGCCAATCTGTTCGGCCCTGGTCGATGACATGACACAGACGGCGGCCGCGCCGTCGGAGATCTGGCTGGCGTTACCGGCGGTGATGGTGCCATCTTTGCCGAAGGCGGGGCGGAGCTTGGCGAGACCATCGGCGGTTGACTCGGCGCGAATGCCTTCATCCGCGCTGACTCCTGGCGACTTCTTGTCGAGACACTGTTCGCCCGTGAGCGTGACAAGCTCGGACTTGAAGCACCCTTGCTTGGTTGCCTCGGCGGCTCGCAGGTGTGACTGCGCGGCGAAACGGTCCTGCTCGGCGCGCGAGATGCCGTATTTGGTGGCAATGTGCTCGGCACTGTCGCCCATCGCGCAGGCCTCGAACGCGCAGCGAAGCCCGTCGAAGGCCATGTGGTCTTCCATCTGTGCCGGGCCATACTTCACACCTTCGCGAATGCGGGCGAAGTGGGGGGCGGCGGTCATGTTCTCCATCCCACCGGCGATGATGCAGTGTGCATCGCCCGCCTTGATCGCGGACGCGGCACGCATGACGGCTTCGAGTCCCGAACCACAGACTTTGTTGATGGTCATGGCCGACATGGTGTCGGGGAGCCCGGCTTTCAACGCCGCTTGTCGTGCCGGGTTTTGACCGAGGCCGGCCTGTAGAACACAGCCCATGAGCACTTCATCAACCTGACCGTTGATGGCGGGAACTTCGTCGAGCACCGCTTTGATCGCGTATGAACCGAGAATGGGCGAAGGGACTCTGCTCAGCCCGCCGAAGAACTTGCCGATGGGCGTGCGCTTGGCGGAGACAATGACGGGGTTGGCGGTCATGTGCGGGGCTCGTCTGATGAGGTCAAAGATGGAAAGGTGGGAACGGGATATTTTAGGCCGCGAGTATCGTGTAACTCGATACTGTGGAGACCATGAACCGACGAGAGTTACGGTGGCTCGAGATGGTGGGCATGTTCGGGGTTGCGCCGTTGGCTGTGGCGTACACCGTTCATGGGCGATGGGTCATTCCGGCGATTCTGCTGCTCGGGCTGGTGTGTCTGGTGGTGATGCTGGGCGACAAGACGTTTAATCGACGTGAGCTTTGGAGTTTCCGTGGAGTGGGGGAGTGGGGCAAGGGCACTCGGGCGGGCCGCCCGATCTACGGTGGCATACTGGCTCGGGTGATACTGGTTGGTGGTGCCATGTTGGTTGCACTATGGCTCTGGGCGCCCGACCGGCTTTTCGGCCTGATCCGTGAGAGGCCTGAGATCTGGGCGATCATCATGGTCGGATATCCGCTGCTGAGTGCGTATCCGCAGGAGCTTGCGTTCCGAGTGTACTTTCGGCATCGGTTTCGAGAGTTGTTCAAGAGTGAGGCGGCATATCTGTTGGTCAATGCGAGCGTGTTTGGCATGGCGCACCTGATCATGCACAACTGGCTTGCCGTTCTGCTTTCAACTGGCGCGGGGCTGGTGCTCGCATGGTCGTTTGAACGGTCGCGGTCGTGCGCGGCGGTGTGGATCGAGCACGCTTTGTACGGGTGCGCGATCTTTACGATAGGGTGGGGATGGTGGTTTTATGGTGGTGCGGTGGGGCGGTAGTTGAGTCGGCTGGCCGGGCGTATTGTTGGGACCGATCGACGCACAAAGGAGTTGATTCATGCCCGTCACCGCCACTGAAATGATCACGCTCGCCGCTGATACGAACCAAGCCGTCGGGCTTGCCAACTATGCCCTGGATTTCATGTGGAAGAAACCCGAGAGCGGTGGCGCGGATCCGGATGAATCGGTCAGAGAGCGCACGGAGATGTTTCATACCGATGCGTGTCTGTGCGGCATTTCCGCGCTTGCGCTGGGCACGAACGCGCCGACATTGTTGCGGCGCGAGGCGCTGGGGTACGGCGTTGCCGCGGGTGGCACGGGTGCATTTGCACCGCTGGGCGCGGCAGTTCGTCATGGGGCGACGGTGTTTGGATCGAATGTAGCGGTTCAACCGGAGAAGGCCATCGTGGCCAACAGCGCGGCGGTGCGCGAGTGGGACAGCAACGGGACCAACTTCGGGTTTAACCCTGTGCTCGGACACACTGCGGGTGAGTTTGGGCATAACGACTTCTATCCGGTGGCGATCGCGGCGGCGCAGATGATGGGCAAGGACGGGAAGTTTGCGGTGCGGGGAATGGTTCTGCTGGATGAGATTCGTGGGCGACTGGCGGAGGTCTTCAGCCTGAAGACGTACAAGATCGATCACGTTGTGCATGGTGCGATTGCCAGCGCGGCAACGTTTGGCGCAATGCTCAAGGCCACACCCGAGCAGATCGAGAGCGCGATTGGCATGATGGTGGCGCACTCGATTCCGTTCCGCGCGATCAGGGCGGGCAAGCAGCTCAGCGACAGCAAGGGAGCGAGCGCGGCGATCAGCACCGAGGCGGCGATCCTCGCGATGAAGCGGAGCATGATGGGGTTTATGGGCCCGCGAGACATCTTCAGGAACCCGGAGGCGATCTTTCGGATCTTCGAGGGTCCAGGGCAGATGTTCCAGAAGGTTGGCTCGACCAAGGCGAACACGGAGAAGAGCTATGCCTCTCCGTTTGAGTTGGTGCTTGGGCGTGCGGGGAGTGACTTTGCGGTGATGGGCATGCACTTCAAGCTCGGGTTGTATGAACACCAGAGCGCGGGCGCGTTGCAGGGATTGATCGATTTGTTGAACAAGAACCCGCGACTGCTTGATGATGCGAGCGGGGGGAAGATCAAGAAGATCGAAGTGACGGCGTATGAGCCCGCGTTTGGGATAATCGGCGACCCAGCCAAGCGTGACCCGAAAACGCGGCAGAGCGCGGACCACTCGATGCTTTACCTTGTCTGCACCAAGTTGCGGAAGGCCCTTGACCTTCGACGAAGCCGGAACGGGCAAGGGGCCGGGCAGCTTGGGTTCAAGGAACTGATGTTGCTGCCGGAGGACTTTGCGCACGAGGCCATCCATGACAAGCGAACGCGATCACTCATGGAGAAGATGACCTTTGCGCATGGTGGCGATGAGTATGACCGGCGCTATCCGGATGGGATTCCGACATCAATCGCGATCACCGATGATGCTGGGCAGCGGCACGACTCTGGGTTGGTGATGTATCCCGGTGGTCACGCGCGTAACACGACGGCGGACCTGAAGGGTATTTTGAACCACAAGTGGGCGAAACTGGCTGAGCTTGCGGTTGAAGGTGCGGACGCGGCTGCGGCCAAGGCTCTGACGGCGAGGTACAGCAACGTCGGGCGTGCGAAACCGGAAGCGGTGCGTTCGATCAACAACTTCTCGCTGTTTGTCAGCAGGAAGTACGAGTGAACTTGGCGGCTTCAGGGAGCTTATCGGGAGTCGGGCTACGTTCATTGCAGGGATAACACCGATTGTGGCGCAGATATTCCTTGCCACGCCCCGCTCGGTGAGTTAACTTGATGTTGTCGTCGGCCGTCAGGCCGGGGTTGGTCTCTCAGTGTTTGCACAACTTTGCCGGGGAATGGGAGGAGACTGTACATGCGCTCGAATTACGTACAAGGTTTGGCCGCGCTGGCCGGACTGTCGATGGGTCTTGGCATAGCGTCGGCGGATGTGGTGACGAGTTGGAACGATGAACTTCTGAACTCCGTGGCGGCGACACCGCTGCCCCCGCCGCGGGCGAGCCGTGCGATGGCGATGGTCTCGACGGCGGTTTTTGATGCGGTGAACTCGATCGACGGCACGCACCAGCATTATCGCTACTGGGCACCGAACTGGGGCGGATCACGCGAGGCGGCGGCCGCGCAGGCAGCCCGTGACGTGATGGTGGGGCTGTTTCCGGCGCGACAGGCGATCTTTGATGCGAAGCTTGCGACAGACCTTGGGGCGATTGCCGCTGGACCAGCGAAGACGATGGGCATCACGGCGGGGCAAGGCGCGGGTGCAAGGATCCTTGCCGAGCGGGCAATCGACGGAGCCACGAACATCTCAAACTACGCGCCGAGCAATCCGGCGCAGGTCGGGCTGTGGCAACCGACACCGCCGGCGAATGCAGGCGCTTTGCTGACGCAGTGGGGGCAGGTTGGGACGTTTTCAATCACCTCTAACGCGCAGTTCAGGCCTGTTGCGCCGCCCGCGGTGGGCAGCGCGGAGTATGCCGCCTCGTACAACGAGGTGAAGGTTCTGGGCGCGGCGACCGGCTCGACCCGAACCGCCGATCAGACATCGATCGCGCGGGCGTGGGCGTTTGGCGGCGGGACCATCACGCCACCCGGCGCGTGGAACCGGATCGCGCAGCAAGTTGCAGGATCGAACTCGGTCTCCGAGAATGCGCGGATGTTCGCGATGCTGAACGTGGCATCGGCGGATGCGGCGATTGCCTGCTGGGATGCGAAGTACATTTACGACATGTGGAGGCCGATCACGGCGATCAACAACGGCGACACGGATGGCAATGCGGGGACGACGGGCGATTCGGCGTGGAGCAGTTTGCTGGTTACGCCCAACTTCCCGACGTACACCTCGGGACACTCGACATTCAGCCGCGCTGCGGCGGACATTCTGGCAAACTTCCTGGGAACGGATGCGATCAACATCATGTTCCAGGGTGATGCGGGCGAAGTGCGCCACCTGACGAGCCTGAACGGGGCGGCGAACGAGGCAGGGCTGAGCCGGATTTACGGCGGCATTCACTTTGACTTCGACAACATTGCTGGGCAAGAGTGCGGCGCATTGGTGGCGAACTGGGTGATCGCGAACAACTTCTATGCGATTCCCGCGCCGGGCGCGTGCGTGTTGCTGGGCTTGGGTGGATTGCTGGCGGTGCGTCGTCGCCGCTCGTGATGATGTGCGGCGCGGTTGGATGGCGAAGACCGAGCGAAGCAGGGCGGGGTGCTACGTGGCCCCGCCCTCGAAAACCACGCGCTGCTTCTTCTGACCCGCGATGGGTGGGCGGGGTATGGGGACTGCGGAGAGCAGGCTTTGCGTGTACTTGTGTTGCGGGGTGTTGATGATCTCGAGTTTGGGTCCGGATTCGACGATCTTGCCGCGATACATGACGGCGATGCGGTCGCACATGTGCTGGATAACGGCCATGTCGTGTGAGATGAAGAGGTAGCTGAGGCCGAAGTCGCGTTGAAGATCTTTAAGCAGGTTGAGGATCTGGGCCTGAATGCTGACGTCGAGCGCACTGGTGGGCTCATCGCAAACAATGAAACTGGGTTCGAGCGAGAGCGCGCGAGCGATGGCGATGCGCTGTCGCTGGCCACCGGAGAACTCGTGAGGGTAACGATCTGCCGCGGCCTTGGGCATGCCGCAGCGCACGAGGTTGGTCTCGACACGCTCGCGGAGTTCATCCTTGGATTTGACGATTCCGTGAACCATGAGCGGCTCGCCGACGATGTTGATGACGCGCATTCGCGGGTTCATGCTGCCGGCAGGGTCTTGGAAAATAATCTGCATCTGACGGCGCAAAGCCTTGAGTCCGGTTCCTTTGGCGCGATAGACATCTTTCCCAGCAAAGAGCACCTGGCCGCCGGTCGCGGGGATGAGTCGGAGGATGGTGCGACCGACGGTGGTCTTGCCACAGCCGGATTCACCGACGAGGCCGAGCGTTTCGCCGCGGGCGATCTGGAAACTGATGCCATCGACCGCGCGAACAAATCCGGTTGTGCGCTGGAGGAGGCCGGATTTAACGGGAAAATGCGTCTTGAGGTCGCTGACATCGAGCAGTGCCGCGTCTGAGGTGCGAAGGGCCTGGGCGGGCGACTGTTCGGCGATGACTTCGGGCATGGGCAGAGGGTAGCGGGTGAGTGCGTTGGAGGTGGAAGCTGGAGTTTCCGGACCAGAACGGCTCAGTGGACCATGAAGTCAGAGGAAGGGTGGACTTCAACCGATGCAGGGTTTGGACTTGACCGATGATCGTGGGCTGATAGGCTTAGGGTTGACAAGTCGGCTAGATAGCTCAGTTGGTAGAGCACCGCACTGAAAATGCGGGTGTCGCCGGTTCAAGTCCGGCTCTAGCCATTTTCAGATGCGTCGGGATGCGTCAAGCTGCATGAGGTGGGGTCGTGCTGGGTCGAGAAGGGTCGGGGCGGATACACTCGGCCCGTGACCGCGAATATCGAAAAAACCCTGACGCACCTGCGGATTCTCGAAGCCGAATCCATACACATCATGCGCGAAGTCGCGGCCGAGTTTGAACGGCCCGCGCTGCTGTTCAGCGGCGGCAAGGACTCGATCGTGATGGTTCACCTGGCGATGAAGGCGTTCAGGCCGGCGAGGTTTCCATTCCCGCTGGTGCATATCGACACCGGGCACAATTTTCCGGAAGCGATCGAGTTCAGGGATCAGATGGCTGAGCGGATTGGCGAACGACTGATCGTGCGGTATGTCGAAGATTCGATCAAGTCGGGGCGTGCGACGGAAGAGACGGGTGCGAACATTTCGCGGAACCGGGCGCAGATTCCGACGTTGCTGGACACGATCGAAGAGTTCAGGTTTGATGCGCTCTTTGGGGGCGCGCGGCGTGATGAAGAGAAGGCTCGAGCGAAGGAGCGGATTTTTTCATTCCGCGATGATTTCGGGCAGTGGGAGCCGCGCAGTCAGCGCCCGGAGTTGTGGAACCTTTACAACGGGCGAATCCGTCGGGCGGGCGATGGTGCATTGGGCGCGGGCGGTGGGGGGGGCGCGGGCGGTGGGGGGGGTGAGCACATCCGCGCTTTTCCGCTCTCAAACTGGACCGAGCTTGATGTGTGGCAATACATACTTGTCGAGAAGATTGGGATGCCGAGTATTTATTTTTCGCACGAGCGCGACATTGTGCTTCGTGGCCCGACCAAACAGATTTGCCCGGTCTCGGATTTCTTTCCGGCCCGCGCGGGCGAGAGCGTGGTGCGTCGAACTGTGCGGTTTCGCACGGTGGGCGACATGACGTGTACGGCGGGGGTTGAGTCGCCGGCGGCAACGGTGCAAGACATCATCGATGAGATCGCGGCGGCCCGCACGAGCGAACGCGGTGCGCGACTTGATGACACGGTCTCGGAAGCGGCAATGGAAGATCGGAAGCGGGAGGGGTATTTCTGATGTCGCACGTCGCGGTCAGTGGTGAAGGGGCGAGTGGCGGGAGCGCGAGCACATCTGTTGAGATGGGCTTGCTGCGGCTGATCACCTGCGGCTCGGTTGATGATGGCAAATCGACGCTGATGGGCAGGCTGTTGTATGACACCAAGAGCATTCATCAAGACCAGTGGGAAGCGGTTCACCGATCGAGCCTGAAGCGCGGCGATGAGCGTGTGGATCTTGCCCTGCTGACGGATGGTTTGCGGGCTGAGCGTGAGCAGGGAATCACGATCGATGTTGCGTATCGATACTTTTCCACGCCGCGACGGAAGTTCATTATGGCGGATACGCCGGGGCACGTTCAATACACGCGGAACATGGCCACCGGGGCAAGCACGGCGGACTTAGCAGTTATTTTGATTGATGCGCGAACGGGTGTGGTTGAGCAGACCAGACGACATACGTTTATTGCAGCGCTGCTTGGGGTCTCGCATCTTGTGGTGGCGATCAACAAGATGGACCTTGTCGGGTGGGATCGCGCTGTGTTTGACCGAATTCGTGCCGACTTTGAGGAACTTGCGAAGGCGTTGCCAACACCGCCCGCTGGCCAGACCGTCTTTATCCCGATGTCGGCCCTGCTGGGCGACAACCTGGTCAATCGCTCGGCACAGACATCGTGGTATGCGGGACCGACGCTTCTCGAGCAGATGGAGACGGTGCCTTCAAGACCGGCGCGGCAGTTTGAGCACGCGCGGTTTCCGGTGCAGTGGGTGATCAGGCCGCAGGCGGAAGCTCCGGTTCATCATGACTATCGGGGGTATGGGGGCGTGCTCGCGGCGGGTGACCTTCGCGTGGGCGAAGAGGTTCTGGCATTGCCAGCGGGGCAGCGATCACGGATCAAGCGGATACACATTCACGAGGAGGAGCTGACGCACTGCCAGCCGCCGCAATCGGTAGCGATTTTGCTTGAGGATGATGTGGATATTAGTCGGGGTGACTTGATCGTGAAAGCGCCGGTGGATGGTGATAAAGGGAGCCTGCCGACGGTTGCGCGTGAGTTTGAGGCGACGATCGTGTGGATGAGTGATGAGCCGCTGACACCGAGCCGACGCTACATTGTGAAGCACATGACACGGTATGTTCGTGCGATTCTGGGTCCGGTGAAAGAGCGATGGAACATTCAGTCGCTCGAGGCCGAGGCTGGGGCGGAGAGGCTCGGGCTGAATGAGATCGGGCGGGTGGGTGTCCGGCTTGCATCAACGATCGCGTACGACCCGTATGAACGGTGCCGCGCGACAGGCGGGTTTATTGTGATTGATGAGGCCACGAACAACACGGTCGGAGCGGGGATGATTCTGTAGAGGACTGGACTCGCGGATCTGGCTTTGCTGAAGGTGAATGTGAGCGTGAGTCAGACCGCTCGTTCGGAGGGTTGGTCCTGAGCCAGCAGGTCTGCGTACCCACACGCGATGGGTTCGCCCATGGCCGGGTGCAGGGTGGTGCGCAGTTCATCCATCAGCGCATGGCAGGCGGCAAGGTTGCGATCGGTGGCGACAACCGCTTCAAACTCGATAAAGTGGCCGAGGTGTTCGACGTTGTCGAGATGAATCCGCACACCCTTGTGCATGTAGAGATCTCGTGTCTTGGAGACGACGATCCAGATCGGAAGGGGCGAGATGCCGAAGCGTTCGTGGGCTTGGCGTTCGGTGTAGATGGTGTAGCTGCTCAACTTGGGGCGAGAGCGGTTGGCGCGGTTGTAGAAGATGTACTCGGGTGGCGCGCCGGGAACTTCACGCCTCTTGAGCTTGGCATCGGGGACGCGGAAGTACGTATCGTTTTGGCGGAGGGTGCCGATGAAGCTCGCATCGATCGAACGACAGATGGTTCGGGCGAGTGAAGGGTCGCGAAGCTCGGCTTTGAACTCGACATTCTGCATTGCAAGAGCATATCCGATCGATCTTTGCCGTGAGGCGGGCGGGCGGGATCGGTCGTGCGTAACCTTGGGCCTGCTGGTGCCGGGGATTGGTTTGTGGGGCGGGAGAGACCGGGGATGGGGACGGGAGGCTTTGCGTGGGCTCGAAGAAGCGAATACTTGTCACGGGCGGAGCGGGCTTTCTGGGATCGCACCTGTGCGATCGGTTGGTGAACGAAGGTCACGATGTGATCTGCGTGGATAACTTTTTCACGAGTCAGAAGATCAATGTCTCGCACCTGCTGAATCGTTCAAACTTCGAGTTGCTGCGCCACGATGTGACGCACCCGCTGTGGCTGGAGGTTGACGAGATCTACAACCTGGCGTGCCCGGCTGCGCCGGGGCATTATCAGTACAACCCGATCAAGACGATGAAGACGAGCGTGATGGGCGCGATCAACATGCTGGGCATGGCGAAGCGGTGCCGCGCGAAGATTCTGCAGACTTCGACAAGCGAGGTGTATGGCGATCCGACGGTTCACCCTCAACCGGAGAGCTATCGCGGGAATGTGAACCCGATCGGGCCGCGAGCGTGCTATGACGAGGGGAAGCGTGCGGCGGAGACGCTCTTCTTTGATTACTACCGGTCGAACAAGGTGAACATCCGGGTCGTGCGGATTTTCAACACGTACGGGCCGCGAATGCACCCGTTCGATGGGCGTGTGGTGAGCAACTTTATTCGGCAGGCCATCGCGAATGAACCGATCACGATATTTGGTGATGGGAAGCAGAGTCGGTCGTTCTGTTATGTGGATGATCTGATCGAAGTCATCGTGCGGATGATGAACGGGCCGGACGATTTCATCGGACCGGTGAATATCGGCAACCCGGACGAGTTCACGATGCTCGAACTGGCGCAGCAGGTGATCGAGCTGTCAGGGAGCAAGAGCCAGCTTGTGAACAAGCCGTTGCCCGCCGATGACCCGACGCAACGCCAGCCGGATATCTCGCTCGCGAAGCAGAAACTGGGCTGGGAGCCGAAGATCAAACTACGCGAAGGGCTCCAGAGAACGATCGAGTATTTCAAGGGTGTTGATATGAGTCAGTTTCGCGCACCGACGCCCAACTATTGAGCGCCGATGCATGGTCGATGCACGAAGGTATTGCTGCGACTGAAAGGAAACGCATATGAGACGCACCTTAAGCGGAAACTGGTCTTCACTCTTGATCTGTGCTGCAAGCGGGCTGTTGTCGTGCGGATGTTCGACGGACGGCACGCCGCGTGAACGCGAGCGGGTGATCACTGCGACCAAACCTACGGACGAGATCAAGCTGCCCTCATCGGCCGCTCCGGCGGCGGAGCTAGCCCCGCTGGGGTTCATGGTCGGTCGATGGATAGGGGTGAACCCGAACAAGACGGTGAATGAAGAACACTGGACGAAGTGTCGCGGCAACCACATGGTCGGGACTTTTCATCAGATCAGGCGCGATGGGAAGCCCGCGTTTGTGGAGGTCTCGCTGGTCACGGTTGAGGATGGCGAAGTGACGCTTCGTCTGCGGCATCTGCACAGTGCGCTTGAAGTGCCCGAGAATCAGAAAGAGGTCTCGGTCTTCACGCTCGAATCGGCGGGCGGGAACCGGGCTGAGTTTGTCGGAACCGGATCGGCCGAGCAGGTGACCGGTGTGGTGTATCGCTTGACCGATTCGGGTCAGTTGGCGGTCGATGTGTCGTTCGCGGCGACATCCAAGGAAAAAGGGTTCACGTCGATCTACACGCGTGAGTGACTGTTCGGCGGGGTCACCAAGCGGCGTACCATCCGCCCCTATGACCGCCCACCACCGAAACACCACCCGCGGCAGCATCCATCGCTGGACCAAGAGCCTGATTCCCACCACGCGTGAGGCTCCTGCCGATGCGGAGTCGCCTTCTCACATTCTGCTGAGTCGCGCGGGGTATATCCGCAAGCTTGGGTCGGGCATTTATGATTACCTGCCGCTCGCGTGGCGTACGCTGCGCAAGATCAGTCAGATCGTGCGCGAGGAAATGGACGCGGCGGGGGGGTCGGAACTCTGCCTGCCCGTGATGCTGCCGATCGAGTTGTATGCGGGCACGAAGCGCGATGTGGACTATGGCGACCTGCTCTTCAAGGTGAGTGATCGCAAGGGCGCGGTGAACGCGCTGGGGCCGACGCATGAGGAGCCGATCACCGAACTGGTGAAGGGATCGATCAACTCATACAAGCAGTTGCCGCTCACGCTTTACCAGATCCAGACAAAGTTTCGCGATGAGGCCAGGCCGCGTTCGGGGCTGTTGCGCTGCCGCGAGTTCATCATGAAGGATGCCTATTCGTTCCACATGGAGATCGACGGAGCGGGGGGGTTGAACGAGACCTACGACGCGATGCACCGGGGCTACAGCAACGTGTTCAAGCGTTGCGGGTTGGATTTCACGGTGGTAGAAGCCGAGGCGGGTCCGATCGGTGGATCGGCTTCGCACGAGTTCATGGTCAATGCGGCGAGCGGAGAAGACACGATCCTCAAGTGTCCTGTTTCGGGATACGCGGCCAATGTCGAGAAGTGCGAGATTGGGGCGCGGGCCGCGCCGAGCAAGGGCTACTTCGCTGGCGAACCGAGTGGTGCTCTCGAAGAGGTCAGCACACCCGGGTGCCCGGGGATTGAGGATGTCTGCAAGCTGATGAAGGTCAAGCCGCAGAACATGCTCAAGAGTGTGCTGTTCAAGGTAAACTCGAATGTCGAAGAGCTTGCGAAGTATGGGCATGAGTACATCCTCGCGGTGGTGCGTGGCGACCACGATGTGAACGAGGGAAAGGTCCGCAGCGCGGCGGAGGTCAGGTCGATCTCGCTCGCCGATCCGGCGGAGGCTATCAAGAACGGGTTTGCGATCGGGTTTGTCTCGCCTCGTGCGGCCGTTGGAAAGAAGGGTGTGCTGTTGCTGGTTGATCGTGATGCGGCGTTGAGCTTTGATGATGCCGCGGGCAAGTCAAAGTTCTGGGTCACGGGTGGTGACAAGAAGGACTTTCACGTCAAGCACTTCAACTGGCAGCGCGACCTGGGCAAGGACCCTCTCGGAGCGAATGCGCACAACAACGAGACGCACGGCATCGGCGGGTTGCGCGGCGGCGATGAATACATGCTGGTCGCCGATGTGCGAAACGCCGTTGCTGGTGATCCGTCGGCGCGTGATGCGGGCGCAAAGCTGGAGACCGGGCGCGGGATCGAGGTCGGGCACATCTTCAAGCTGGGCACGAAGTATTCAGAAGCGATGGGGCTGAACATTCTGGACAAGGATCAGAAGGCCCGCGCGGTCATCATGGGGTGCTACGGCATCGGCGTAAGTCGCACGATGGCCTCGAGTGTTGAGCAGAATCATGATGAAAACGGGATCATCTGGCCCGCCGCGATTGCGCCGTATCTCGTGCTGATCACGCTGATGAAGCCGGATCAGCCGACGCATATGGATGCGGCGGAGAGGATCGCGGAATCGCTCAGCGAGAAGGGGATTGACGTGTTGATCGACGATCGCGATGAGCGCGCGGGTGTAAAGTTCAAGGATGCTGATCTGATCGGCATCCCGATCAGGTTGACGATTGGCGACAAGGCACTTGCGGAGGGCGGGGTGGAGTTCAAGTTGCGGCGAGATGCACAGGGCAAGGGAGAGGTCATCAAGTTCGCTGAAGTCGCCGCACATTGCCTGCAATCACTGTGATCGAGATCATCGACGGCTCAACTCATGAGATGGTTCAGTGCTCGTGCGTGCTTTTCCGCGAGTACGGCATGAGCATCGCGGATGTCGCCGCGTGCAGTCTGGAGCATCAGGGGTTTGATGATGAACTGGCGGATCTGCCGGGTCGGTACGGCGCTGCGCGAGGGGGCCGACTGTTGTTGGCGCTTTGTGACGGCCAGCCGGCAGGGTGCATTGCCCTGCGAGCGTTGCCGGAACTCGGTGCGCACGTTTGCGAGATGAAGCGGATGTACGTCAGACCGGTGTGCCGCGGCCTTGGGGTTGGGCGAATGTTGGCGGATCGTCTGATCATCGAGGCACGTCGCCTTGGCTACGCGGTCATGAAGCTCGACACAGACACCGACGACCGATTCGCGGCCGCGATGGCGATGTACCGCTCGCTGGGGTTTGTCGAGTGTGCCCGCTACAACGCGGACCCGGACCCGAAGACGATCTGGTTTGAGAAGAACTTGTGATGATGGAGTGCGGTGTTTACCCATCGCTCCGCATGGCGGCGTGGGCGGTCGAGTTTAACATAACAGCTATTATAGGACGTTGGCCCGGAAGGGGGGTTCGCGAAGTTTTAGGGTCTTTTGTCTGATTTGGGCATGGGTTCGGGCAGGTGTGCCTCTACCCAGGTTGCAATCGCCTCCGTTTGCTCGCTGAGCTTCCAGAAGAGCAATCGGTGGCCGCCCGTGAAGGTCCAGAGTTCGGGGCGGCCGAGTCGCTCCCACAACAGATCTCCACCTGCGGCGGGAACGGTTGAATCGAGCGCGGCTTGGACAAGCAGGACGGGCATGTGGCGCATGGCCGCGGCGGTGTTGTAGGGATCGAGGAAGGAGGCGTTGAGGTAGGTTCGGTAGAGCAGGTTGCGGTCGGCTGCGCTGCCAAGATCGTTGGACCAGGAGATGCGGATACCACCGTCGGTGAGGTCGCTGGTCTGGCTGAGCTTGAGGAGGTTGGCCCCGGCCCCGACGAGGACGACGGCATCAAACTTGTTGGACATGCGGGCCACAACCGCGGGCGCGGCCAGCGCGCCCGCGCTGCAACCGACCATGACAAGGGGCGACTGCGGAACATCGGGGCGTGTTTGTGCGAGGTAGGCAAGCGCGGCCTCGGCTGCATACGCGGGCTCGGCCACAAGATCATCGATGGTGCGCGCGATTTGTTCGGCGACGGGGCGGATGTCGGACTCGGACTGAATGAGGTGCGGCTTGGATTCATACCACCAGACGCTGGGGGTCGCGATACGAAGGACGACCCAGCCGCGTTTTTGCAGTTCGTCGAGAACTGGCTGCTCGTACTCGATGCTGCCCAGCCCGGCCATGTGAATAACGAGTCCGACGGGCTTGCCGAGTTCACGCTTTGGCTCGCGGAGACGCAGCTGAGTGCCCTCGTAGAGAAGTGCGCGGGTGCGGTCGTCGTTGGGCTTGAGGCCGCTGACGTGGCTTTTGGCGAACTGCTCGATCCAGATGCGTGATCGCTCGATAAACTGCGGCGTGCGTTGATCGGCCGGGCGATCGGTGAGGGGTGAGTAGGAAATGAAACGCGTAAAGACGCGGTCACCTTCACGAACAATGCGGATCAGCCCTTCGCCAAACTTGCGGTTGTAGACGATACGACCCTCGGGTCGCTTGGCAGCTTCGAGCCAGGTGGGATTGATCCCCGACTCTGGAACGGTGCCATCGAGAACGAATCGAGTGATGCGCCGAGGAGTGGCCTTGATCTTTTCGTCAAGATCGGCGGTGATGCGGGCGGGCCACTCGATTTGATCGGTGAAGGCGAGCTCATGTTCCTCGCGATTGGGATCGGCCGCGCGGCGGCTGAGACAACCGGCCATCGGCAGGAGGACGAGGGCCAGCGCGGCGAGCGCGGTGCAGGTCAGCTTTCGAGCGAGAATGGATGCGGGGAATCGGGACAAAGGATGAACCTTCCGAAGGTCGGGAACACGATGTATACCGAACAGCTTACCGGCCGGGGGGTGCGACAGTTGTATCCGATGTTCACTGAGTATCGGATGCAGGGTCGGTGGCTTGCGGCGATTTGAGTAGCGAATTTTGAGAAGAGTGTCGATGTTTGTCGACGACCCTTAATGCTGAAATGTCGTTGCGACCCGACGGTATGTGGCGGGCAGGCAGGTTGACAGGCAGCTGTGCAGGCCACTGGAACTGGTAAAACCATTGCCCGGAAGTGGGTTGGGCGGCATCCTTGACCCCCAAGTGTTCGTATCGTGGTATGTTGGCAAGATCAGGATACACTCTAATGTCCAACTTTCTCCCGAACCGAAAGCGCGGAACATGAGCCGACCAAGCAAGCCCTCTCCAAGCGTACTCGCTCAATCCCCCACTCCTCGGACCCCCCCCACCCCCCCCACCCCCCCCATGCCACCCACTCCACTCTCGGGTCGGGTGTCAGGGGCGTTCACGTTGGTTGAAATTCTGGTGGTCGTGGCGATCATCGGCATTTTGGCTGCGATTGCGCTGGTGGTGGGTTCTCGCGTGACGAAGGGTGGTGAGCGGAGTTTGACGGAGAACACGCTGCGAGTGCTCGATGCGACGTTGACGGCGTATCAGAGTGAGCGGGGCAAGTTTCCGACGTACTACGTGGATGGTCAGAATGAAATCTTTCCGATCGTGGATGGTGTGTTGCAGGGTGCCCCCGCCGGGGCGAAGCCTGAGCCGACCATCGCGTATTACCTGCTGATCGCGGGGGATGTGCCCTCGGTCAAAGAGACGCTTAAGGGATTGGATTCGCGACTGATTGCGCGAAGCAAGCCGGTGAGTCGATCGTTAACTCCGACGCGCGCGGTGAGGGACCGTCAAGGGAATGATGTTGAAGGGCTCATTGTGAATGACGCATGGGGCAATCCGATTCGGGTTGTCGTGCCGCGATATCACGGAGGACATGGCGTGTTTGTTGGGGCAGGTCCGGCGCGACCGAACCTTTCGGTCAACATCACACTTCCAGATTCGCCACCGGTCAGTGATGAGTACACACGTTCGTATCGGCTGGCGGTGGATGGGACAGGGACTGCCGACGAGGGCCTTTGCCCCGGTGGCCGCCCGTACTTTTACTCAGCCGGTCCTGATGGCGATCCGGGAACGCGTGAGGACAATGTGTATTCGATTCAGCCGCAGTTCCCACTAGAGACGCGCGATCTCAAGTGAAGGGTGCGGCTTCGGGGGTGCGGATGCAAACCACAAGACACTGATCTTCGACTTGGGTGAGCGTGCCCTGATGCTTCGAGCGCGGTGGTTATGCTCGCGACGATCAGGTTGGGCGATGGGCCTGCGGCGGAAATGGCCGCGCTCAGGCGAGCGTTGCCTCATCGGCCATGGCCATGTTCAGCGCGCCCAACGGAAGCTGGGCGATGTGCGGCGCGAGCTGGCCCGCCGTCATGGACTTGTCGTGCGGTTTCCACATCAGGCGGTCGGGGGGAACTCGCTCGATGAAGCGACGGGTTGTGGCCAGCTCGGTCCCGAACTCGGCGAGTAACACTTCTGACTTGGTCATGCGTCATCCTTAGAAATGTAGGATTATTAAATAGTTGCGGTGAGAGCTCACGACCGGATGTCGGTTTGCAGGCCGGACTTGGCACGGGCGATCGCGTTGAAGACATCGGTGGTTGTGGCGGCGCGGGCCATGAGGAAATCACATGCCTTTACGGGAATATGTCAAGGCGGCGATCGGTGCTGTTTGTAGATGGCTACTGGTGAGAATCCAGTGGCGATGAGTTCAACCACGATTCAGGTGAACCGCACGGAGTCTCGTTTCGATTGGTTCAGTGGTACCATTGTGAATGATCACCAGCACACCTCCATCGCCGCACCTTTCATGCGCCGTCAATCGCTTGGTGCCGTTTGTCCATGTTGGCGATGTAGAAGCATCACTGGCGTTTTACGTGCTGCTGGGTTTTGCGGCGCAGAACACGATGAAAGATGCGAGTGGCCGCGTGTTCTGGGCTTTGGCGCAGAGCGGGAAGGGTGAGATCATGCTCGCCCGCGCCGATGGGCGAGTCGATGCAACGCAGCAGGCCGTCCTCTTCTATATGTACAGCACGGATGTGGCCGCGCTGCGGCGGCATTTGCTCGACAGCGGTGTGCGCGATGGTGGCAAATACAGTGGCGCTTTCAGCGCGGGCGATGGCCCGCGCGTGGTCTTTGAGGTCGCGCACCCAGACTACATGCAGGCGGGCGAGGTTCGCATCGTCGATCCGGACGGGTATGTCATCCTGGTCGGGGAGTTGGAGTGAGTGGCTGACAGCGCGCGGTATGCGTTGGTCGCAAAGCCATCAGGGGTGGCGCTTGCCGGCGGCGAGATTCTCGCGGCATCGCTCGATCCGGCGCATGCGCGTTTCCGCTTGTTTGGCTGTGTCGATCCGGCGCATAAAATCTCGGCCCGCGAGAGGGGTTCGCGTCTGGGAAAGTGATATTCGCGGTTTGCCGGCTGGAGGCGCGGTTGCTGGTGAATGGGCGTCGAGGCCGACAGGTACAGACGGCGATCCGGCCTTGCCGGAGACAAATCCCAGCGACTGTCCACGCGGCTCAAATCGTCGTGCGCTCAGCCCCTCCCACCAGCCCCGCCACCACCGCGATCAGTTCGTGCGGATCGATGGGTTTGGCCATATGGGCCTGAAACCCCGCCACCAGCGCTTGTCGCTTGTCTTCAGGAGCTGCGAACGCGGTCATGGCCACGGCGGGCAGGTCCGTGCCGCTCATTTCAGTTCGCATGCGTCGCATCATTGAATACCCGTCCTCACCCGGCATCCCGATGTCGCTCACAACCACTTGCAGCTCCGCCGCCCGCCCCTTGCCCCCTTTGCCGTTCATCGCGAGGTGATATCCCTCTTCTGCGGACGTGGCAAGAACCACGATCGCCCCGGCCGATTCGAGCGCCCGCTTCGCAATCAAACGGGAATCCTCCTCATCGTCCACCACCAGTACGAGCACACCGTCCAGCGGCGGGAGGTTGACTGACCAGATCGGCTTGTCCAAATCGAGGGGCGTCGCCGGCTGAGGCGTAGCCGGGAGTTCGAGTGTAAACGTCGCGCCGGTCCCATCGCCTTGGCTCGTCGCGTGCGCCGTTCCGCCGTGCGCTTCGATGATGTGCCGCACGACCGCCAACCCCAGGCCTAGTCCGCCGTACGAGCGTGTGGTCCCTTCGCCCGCCTGTTTGAAGCGTTCGAAGATGCTCTGGATAAACGCTGCGTCGATGCCCATGCCCGTGTCCGTCACTGTGATCCGCGCGGTGTCCGCAGCCGTCCCCTTCACGAGTTCCGTGTTCACCGCCACGCGCCCGCCCTTGGGCGTGAACTTGACCGCGTTGGTGAGCAGGTTCGAGACGGCCTGCTGGAGCCGGGACGAATCTCCATGGACCCAGAGACTCCCCAATCCACCCGCACCCCGACCACCGCCCGCCACCTCCAGATTCAAGCCCTTGCCCTCCGCAGCAGGGCGCACTGCATCCACCGCCGCCAAGACCAGGCTCGTCAGGTCGAGCGGCCGCAAGTCGAGGATGAACTTGCCAGAGGTGATCCGGGCCACATCGAGCACATCCTCGATGAGTTTGCCCTGCACCCGCGCGTTGCGCTCGATGATCGCCAGCCCACGGTCGATGTCGGCGTGGATGGGCTTGCCATCCGCGGGCGGGGTGGTCCGCAGCAGCACCGCCCAGCCCAGGATGGCGTTGAGCGGGGTGCGCAGTTCGTGGCTGAGCGTGGCCAGGAAGGTGTCCTTGCTCCGGTTGGCGGCCTCGGCCTCGGCGCGCGCCTCTCGCTCATGCTCCTCACTCTCCCGCAGCGCTTTTTCGGCAGCGTGGCGCACCTCGATTTCCAGCGCCGAAGGGATGAGATGTGTGATGCGCCCTTTGGTATCGCGCAGCGGCGAGAGTTGGAAATCGATCCACACCCGCGTATCGCCCGCCATGCGCACGGGCACATCGTAACGGACGACCTGGCCGCCGGCGGCACGCTCGCACGCGTCGCGCAACTGCGCCTGGATCTCTGGGGAATAGCTCCACCAATAGCAGTCCCAGAACTTTTTCCCAAGCACCTCGCCGGCTGGGATGCCCGCCGCCTCCAGCGATGAGCGGTTGGCATCGGTTAACGTTCCGTCCACCGTCATCACGCCGACGAAGGCAAAGAGATTATACAAAACGCTGTGGATGAAGTGCTGGCTTTCGCGCAGCGCCTCCTCGGCCGCCATGCGCGCGGTGAGGTCTGTTTGAAGTTGTACGGTGAGCCATTCCGCTTTTTCCGTAAGTTCGTGCTGGCGTATGGAAGCGACGAGCAAGTTCTCGTTCATGTTGACCAACTGCGCCTCGGCCCGCTTCCTCGCGGTGATCTCCTCGACGATGCCGCCGAACCCCAAGACCTCGCCCGCTCCATCGCGCAACGGATACCAGCTTTCATTCCAATAACGCATCACGCCGGGGGCGGCGGGCGTCTCACCGGAAAACTCGTGATTCACCACGGCCTGGCCCGTCGCCAGGATGCGGCCCGTCAAGATTCGGAGCGGTTCGACGAGTGCGGGCACGATCTCGGAGACATGCCGGCCGAGGTGCGCTTGGGCGGGAATGCCGTTGATCAGCGCGAGGCGTTCGTTGATGCGGACGTAGCGCAAATCCCGATCAAGGAAGCAAAAGCCGACGGGCGCGGTGTGCAGAAGAGTGTCGAGCAAGACGTTGACACTCTGAAGTTCCTCCGCGCTGCGCTTGCGCTCGGTGATGTCGCGGACGACCGAGACGTATCCGGCCAGCACGCCGCTCGCGTTGCGGAGGGCCGTGATGCTCGTTTCCACGGCGAACTCGCGGGCATCGTGCGCGCGATGGGTGAGCTCGCCGCGCCATTCGCCGTGCTCGCGGAGGGCGGCCCCCATCGCGGCTTCCGCCTCCGCGGACGGCCACTGCCGGGTGAAAATCTTGCTCTGCGAGTGCCCGAGCGCATCGCTGGCGGAGACCCGGTATTGCTGCTCGGCGGCGGCGTTCAGGTACGTCACGCGCTGGTCGGCATCCACGGCGATCACCGCGTCGCTGACCTGCGCGAGGATCTCGCCGCGAAAGCGGTTGGAGGCAGCCTGCGCGGCGTCGAGGGAAAAAATCTGCGGGCCTTGGTCCGTCTCCACCACGAGGGCATCGACCTCGCCGCTGCGGATGGCGCGCAGTGTTTCCTCGGCCTCCTCCAGCCGCGCGCGCATCGCAGCGTTCTCCGCGCGGAGTTGTTCTTCGGGAGAAGGGCTAGAGGTCGTGGTGGTCGTGGTAGTCATAGTGTCCATCCGAGTTACGTAGACTGGCCACGGGTTCCCGCCGGTCTCAGGTCGAGCCCCAGGAGGATGCGCTCGGTCTGGGACATGTCGCCGATGAAACGGCGCAGCGGCAGCGGCAGTTTTTTGATCAACGTGGGCGCGGCGATGATCTGCTCGCCCTCGACCAGCGTCTGGTGCTCTGAGATGTCCACGATCTCCAACTCGTAGCGGCCTTGCAGATGCTCCTCGCAGATTTTGCGGATATTGATGATGGCTCGCGAGGAGAGCCGCGTGGTGCCGGTGATGTAGAGCCGCAGGACATAGCGGGCGTTGTCATGCGCGGCGGCGGCGGCTTCAAGGGCCGCAAGGTCAGTTGGAGGTGCGTCCTTGGTCTTCATGGGGATCAGTCCTTTACCGGTTGCACATCAAGGCCGACGAGCACGCGTTCTTCGTTGGAGAGGTCGCCGATGATCTTTTTGATCGGCTCGGGCAATCGCCGCACCAGCGCCGGCAGGGCAAGGATCTGGTCGCCCGCGGCGAGCTGGGGAGTCTTCAGCAGGTCTATGACCTCGATGCGGTACTGCCCGGCGAGGTGCGTCTCGCAGATCCGCTTGAGATTGGCAACTGCGGTGAGGGACTTGGGGGTCTGGCCGGCGACGTAGAGCCGCAGTTCGTAGGCCTTGGTCATCTTGGTTGTCGTGCTCATCGTTTTCCTTTCGTGGCGTGGGCGGCGGCTCTCGCCCCGCCGCGCCGTTGCGCCATGGCCGCGGTGTTTTGCCGTGTTGCCGTTTCCTGCAAAGTCTCCTGCGCGATGGTGAACTTCACCTCGGCTTCCTCCGCCTCGCCTTGCGATTTCAGTGCGGCGATCTGCGCTTCGATTGCCTTTCGTTTGCTGGCGATCTGCCGCAGTTTGCGCTCGTGATCTTCCCGGCGCAGCTCGGCGGCGGAGTGCTCGTGCGCCGCCTGCGCCACCCGCGCCGTGCCGGTGAGCACGCGGTCCGCGCCAAGATATACGTCCACGAGGTCGATGCCCGCGTTGCTGAGGACGAACTCTCGCACCTGGTTCGAGTGCGCCATGCCGCGCGACTTGAGCACGAAGATCATGCGGTTGCGCTCGCCGTTGAACTCTACATTGCGCAGCAGCAGCCACGTGTCCATGAGCGAGGACACACCCACCTGCGAATCCTCCGCGGCGTTGGCGGCACTGCCGCCGGTGGTGAGGCTGGTGAAGAGCGAGGTGATCTGCTGCTGCTTGAGAAAGTCAATAAGCCGCATCAGCGTCGGCATCACGTCCGTCTCGCTGTGTTCGAGAGTGAGATTGCTGATGGGATCGACCACGACCACCGCGGGGCGGAAGGCTTTCACCGTGTCGTGCAGAGCCACGAGATGCTGCTCGAGCCCCTGGAGCGTGGGACGCGAGGCGTGGATCTGCAGCAGCCCCTTTTTCACCCACGGCGCGAGATCGACGCCGATAGAGCGCATGTTGCGCACGATCTGCTCGCTCGATTCCTCGTAGGAGAAAATCAGCGAGCGTTCGCCACGGCGGCACGCGGCCTCCGCAAAGGTTGCGCCGATGCTGCTCTTGCCCGTGCCCGGGGAACCCGAGACAAGCACGCTGCTGCCGCGGAAGACGCCCAGGCCGCCGAGCATTTCATCCAGGCGCGCGATGCCCGTGGAAAGGCGCTCTGTCGGCGCCGCGTGATCCAGCCGCAGCGAGGTGATGGGCAGCACCGAGATCCCGCGCTTGCCGATGAGGAAGGGGTATTCGTTGGTGCCGTGCGCCGAGCCGCGGTACTTCAGCACGCGCAAACGGCGGGTGGAAATCTGCTCGTCCACGCGGTGGTCGAGCGTGATCACGCAATCGGCCACATACTCTTCCAGCCCGTAGCGTGTGATGGTCGAATCGCCCTTCTCGCCGGTGATGACCGCCGTCATCCCGCGATCCTTCAGCCAGCGGAAAAGTCGGCGCAGTTCCGCGCGGATGATGCCGTGATTACTCAGCCCGGCGAAGAGCGCCTCGACGGTATCGAGCACCACGCGCTTGGCCCCGATGGAATCGATGGCGTGCCCGAGCCGGATGAAGAGCCCCTCGAGGTCGTACTCGCCCGTTTCCTCGATCTCGCTGCGCTCGACGCGGACATGGTCGAGCGCGATCTTCTTCTGCTTGACGAGCTGGTCCAGATCAAAGCCCAGCGAGCGCACATTGGCCGTCAGCTCCGCCGCGTTCTCCTCGAACATCATGAACACGCCCGGCTCGCCAAACTCCGTGGCCCCGCGCACGAGAAACTCCACGGCCAGCATGGTTTTCCCGCACCCCGCGCTCCCGCAGACGAGCGTCGGTCGCCCGGTGGGTAGACCGCCGCCGGTGATCTCATCGAGGCCGGTGATGCCGGTGGGGGATTTGGGGAGAATGGAGGCGATTTCCGATCTTTGCTTGTGCTTCATACGTGTGCCTGTGGGTCCATGCGTTCGCATCCCGGCGTCTTACGCGCGGGGTTTGGTCTTCGCCTGAAAACGGTAGGAGGGGAGACAGCCGCCCGGTATGTGGTCCAGACCGGGGATGGTTGGGGTCAGCGGGGTGTCCATGAGTCGTTTCTCCATGGGGCTGCGGAGATAGTGCGAGTGCGAACGATTGTAACGAGCCGGGGCTGGCCCCAGGATCTGGCGGAAGGCCGGGTTGACGTAGCGCACCACATGCGTCAGAAGGTCCGGGCGTCCAGCCATTCGGGCTGGAGGCATCCGCGCCATACGCCTATTGGTCCGTCTCTTGGGCCCGGCCACGACTGTTCACGCCTTCCTCCCGATTCCTCATCCCTTCCATCGTCCCCGCGATGCTTTCGAGGCCGCGGTCCCAAGGGCCGGGGATGCCGGTGGTCAGGGCTTGGTAGCCCGTGAGCCGCGCGCCGATCTTGATCCCCTTGCTCGTCACCTCGAACTCGCGCATGTCGATCGAGTGCTTGCCGCTCCGCATCTTGACCACCACGATCATCCGGCGCAACTGGCCGTCGAGCGAGACGTAGCGAAGGCGGATGATGGCATCGGAGAGGAACGAGATGGCGTAGTTGGACAGGCCCAGCGACGTGAAGTCTTCTTCGACCTCGACGGTCGAGACGATGGTCACGCCCAGGCGCGTGAGGGCGGCGATCATTCGATAGAGCGATTCTCGGAAGTCTGTTCGGAAGCCCGGCGCGAGCGCCAGCTCAAAGCCCACCAAGGAATCGATCACCACCCGCTTGGCCTTGGTCCGCTTCACGGCGGCCACGATCTCGTGCACGGTTTCATCCACCGAAAGGTCCAGGGGCCGCAGGTAGATGACTTCGAGCGTGCCGTTCTTGCGGGCCGCATCGAGATTGAGCCCCAGCTTGGCGGCGCGGGCCGCGTACTCGTCGGGCAGCTCCTCAAACACGGCGATGATCCCCGGCTCGCCCTGCTTGAGGCCCTCGGCGATGAAGTGCGTGCCGAGGATCGACTTGCCCGAGCCCGATGGCCCGGCCAAAAGCAAACTCTGCCCCGCGGCCACGCCCCCGCCCATCATGATGTCGAGTTCGGGCACGCCGGTGGATTGCCGCTGGGTGCTGCGCTTCTTGGCCGTAGGCCCACTCAGGCCGAAGGTGCGCGGGAAGACCTGCAGGCCGTCGCCGGTGATGCGAAAGGTGTGCAGGCCGGGGACCGTCTCCTGGCCGCGGCACTTCATGACCTGCAGCTTGCGCACGATCGAGTTGCGCTCGATGGACTGAGAGAGCCAGAAGAGCCCATCGGCCACGGTGAAGACCGGGTTGTCGCGTAGCTCGCCCTCGGAGTATTCGCCGATGAGGAACGTGGTCGCCTGCCAACTGGTCAGGTGCAGGGCGAGACTCTGCACGAACCCTTGCAGCTCAACCTCACCCCCGCCCCCCCCACTCCCCGAGCCGCCGTTCATGCTCTGGGCCTTGCGGACGACGGTGCGGAACGAATCGACCACTACGACGCCGGGGCCGACCTCCTCGACCACCTTGATGATCTCGGCCAGGACCGCGCCCAGGTCGTTCTTGAGCACCATGTCGCTGAGGTTGACGAAGCGGACGGACTTGTCGAGCTTGGCCTGATCGAAGAAGGAGAACTGCTGCTGGTAGCGCAGCATCTTGATGGCGGGCTCGCCCAGCACCGTGAAATAGATTGCGGGCTTTTTGGGCGTGGCGTTGGCGAACATGATCTGGTGGGCCAGCGTGGTCTTGCCGCAGCCGGGCGAGCCGGCGATGATGTTGAAGGAGAACTCGGGCAAGCCGCCGCCGAGCACTTCGTCAAGACCGACGACGCCGGTTCTAAGTTTGCGGATCACCACGGCGTTGCTCGGAATGGCGGGGTCTTGGTTGGACGGCGTGCTGGATCGCGTGCCGGTCTTCTCCGAGGGCGTAGCAGGGGTGCCGCGGCCGGCCCGGAGGGTGGTCTTGCGCTTCATGATTTGTCCTCGGTTCTTGAACGGAACGGGCTCGCGGGCAGGTCCGGCCACGCCTGCCTCACCAACTGGTGCATCAATCCCTCGCCCACAAACGTGACCAGCAGGTCGAGCAGTTGGGCCACCAGCACCTCTTCCCACTCTTGCGGTGCGCTCTTCTTCTTGCCGCTCTCTACACTGTCGAGGCCCGACAGTGATCCGTCGGCGTTGACCGTGACCTCTTTGAGCTCAGGGGTGTGCGTCGCGGCGAGCGTGAGCGCCCGCGTGAGCAGCGACCGGAACCCCGCGACCCCCGCGAAGGTCGTCAGCACCGTCCGGAGTTTGTCACAGACCCGCGCCGCCGGCGGCACGGGCGCCGCGGCGAGACCCCTCCCCGGGTTCTTCTCGCGCGCAGACTCACGGGCGAGCAGCCGCCGTGCGAGGTCACGTGATGCGGGAAAAATCCAGTCCATCGGGTTTATTCGTTGTTGCCCGTCTGCCCGTCCTGCCGACTCGCAACACGGCGAATGGCCCAAATGATGTCGGTTGGTTCGCCGCCCTTACTGACCAGTTCCCACGCCCCGGCGCAGCGGGCCGCTTCGCGCGTGCCGGGGTCGTCATAACCGCTGAAGGCGATCACGCGGCAGCGCGGGGCGCGCTCCGCCAGCAGACCGATCGCCGCAAGCGGAGGCGGTCCGGGCATCGTGAGGTCCAGCACCACCACATCGGCGCGGCGGAGGATCGCCTCCTCGGCGATCCGATCAGCGCAGTCGAGTTCACCGACACTCACCATGTCGGGCTGGCCGCCGACAAGCCGCGCCAGCATGTCAACCGTGTCCTTTGAGTCATCAACACACAGGACGCGCGTGCGGGGGTGCGCGGGCATACGTGATTCGATGTCCGTGTCCGAAGGCGGTGGTGAGTCCGGGGGAACGGGGGATGCGCGAGATTGGGGCGACTGGGCTGTCATCGGGGATGAGTCCGCTGCTAGGGCCGTCTGCGCCATCCCCCACATTTCTGCTGTTTGAATCAGCAGCCAAGGGATCGCTCACCGATTGGGCTGATCCGTTCGAACTATAGCATGAAGCGAGCCCGGATGCACGGCCATGCACGCGAGCGCAGTCCCCGCCAACACGCCCCACCGCGCGCTGACACTCGCCGAAGCCGATTCAACCTGGGCCGACGGCGGTTCGTGCATCGCCGGACCCGACGGCGAGTGGGTCGTGGAGCGTGGATGGAACGCCGGGCCGAGCCGAGTGATGCGGCCATCGGGTGCTGAGACAGCAACAGCCGCGCCGGCACACCTCAGGCGGACTTGAACCTGAGATGGGTACCGTGCGTAGTGTCCGCCGAGCAGTTATGCAAACCCACGGTTGGCGTGCCTGACCAAGATGACCGAATCGGATGGCCCATCTCGCGTGATCCCCGTTGCCAAACCGGCACTCGTGGCATCACGCACGTCGGATGCTCGCGAGATCGCTGCCCGGCGGTGGATCGCGGAGCACGGCGACATCCTATGGAAGTTCGCTCTTGCTCGCACCAGATCGAAAGAGGCCGCAGAGGAGATCGTCCAGGAGACGGTTTTGGCCGCTATGCAGGGCTTTGAAACGTTCTCGGGTGGATCAACCGAACGTACCTGGCTCTTGGGGATCGCCGCCCACAAGATCGCCGATCACTTCCGGCGGGTGCGGCGGGCCAAGTCGCCGCGCTCCCCGGCGATTTCTCCTGATGCGACCTGCGTGTGCGCGACCTGCCGAGGCATGTTCACCGAGAAGGGGATGTGGGCCTGCGTTGCAAGCAAGTGGCCCGATAACAGCCAGAGCGAGGCGGAGACGGCCGAGCAGGCCGAAGCGTTGCGTGCCTGCATTGACAAGCTCCCCCCCGGGCAGAGCGAGGCGGTCTGGCTGCGGGACATTCTGGGCATTCCCGCAGCCGAAGTGTGCAAGGCCATGGGCCTGACCGATACTAATCTTTGGTCAAGAATGCACCGCGCCCGCGTGGCGCTGCGGTCGTGTCTGGAAAATAAGTTCGGCCTGCGCAAGGAGAAGGGCCAGTGATCCGGTTCGTGCGGGACATGATGAGGGTGCTTGGGATGCGGTGCCGCGAGCACGTCGTGCTCTTCAGCCGCCAGCTCGACGCGCCACTATCGCCTGGCGAGGCCTTTGGTTTGCGAGTGCATATTGTCTATTGCGGCGGGTGTCGCCGTTTCCGCGAGCATCTGCGCCACCTGCAATCGCTCGGGCAGACGCTGGCCCTGCAGGCGGAGATCGAGCCGGGCCTCCCGGAGGACGTGCGCGAGCGGCTTCATGCCCGCGTGGTTCAGGCAACGAACAAAAACTAATTTTGGCTGCAAGGCGACGGCGGCGAGCGCGACTCACCGAAGGGCAACGGGCCGTCAATCACGACGGCCCGTGCCGCTTCCGCGCTGTGTTGGTGCGGGCGGTGTCATTCGTGCCCCGATCCACCCTCGTCTCTCTCAAGAGGAGAAGTTTATGTCCAACTCGAATCGTTCAAGTGCTTTGGTCCTGCTCGGCATCGTCGGGCTTAGCACCGCTGCCCACGCCCAGCCCGTGCAGCTTCGGGTCACCATCCAGAACCTCGCACCCGCGAACAGTCTGTCGTTTGCCCCGCTGCGCGTTGGCTTCCACAACGGCACGTTTGACGCCTTCAACGAGGCGCAAACCCCGACCGCGCCGATCATCTCGATCGCCGAAGGCGGAAGCGGGAGCGACTGGTTCCCCGCCTTCGCCGCCGCCGAACCCAACGCCACGCTCGGCACGGTCGTCGGCATGCCCCCGGGCCCGCTCCTGCCCGGCGCAACCGCGTCAGCCATGTTCACGGTCGATCCGTCGATCAACCGCTTCTTCACGTTCGGGTCGATGGTGGTGCCCAGCAACGACCACTTCATCGGTAACGACAACCCGATGCAGTACATGCTGTTCAACGGCGCGGGCCAGCTCAACATCAGCGCCATCTCCCAGTTCGGGCGCCAGATCTGGGACAACGGGTCCGAGACCGAAGACCCGGCCAACGCCGCGTTCCTGGTCGGCGGTATCAACGACAACCGCACGCCCCAGAACGGCGTCGTCAACTTTAACTTCGACCGGCTCGATGCCTTCAACGGCCTGACCACCGCGGCAGGGTACACGTTCAACCGCCAGATTGGTGCGAACGATGAAGTCTACCGCATCTCCTTTGAGGTCATCCCCTCGCCCGGCGCGGCGGCGGTCCTGGGCATGGGCGGCCTGCTCGCGGCCCGGCGTCGGCGGCGCTAAGCAACCCAACTGCTCTTTCCTGACACGCGGCCCCGGCACACGCCGGGGCCGCTGTTGTTGGTGTCCGCATCGACCATGCGCCAACTCGAGTTGATGGATTCGCCCGCCCGCCTTACGCATTGCCTTCGGCATGAGGATGAATAGCCGCCGACCCGTTGCGCGCGGCCCGCCGGTGCTCTGCGCGCGGCGATCTGGTGAAACTCGTCGAGGAGAGCACACACGCGCAGACGGTCCCCGCCTCGCTCTCGTTCCTGACCCCGACCAGCCGCCCGTCCCGCCCACAGCACCGTCCGGACCGGGTTCAAGGTCCACGACTGCGGGACGATGGGGGCCGAAGCTCTACATGCAGCGCCAGCTCAACACGCGCTGCGAAGGAGCCGTGGAGGGGGGTTTGCAGCGCGACGGTGGTGGTGAGGGCTTCGGTGCTCAAGGGGTCGCCGCGTGCGCCGGATGGAACCAGTGCCACACCATCCATCCGCACAGCACCGCCAGCACGATCCAGACCGCGATGATGACGGCCGCGGCGGCGAGGCTGGGCGGACCGCGCGCATCCAGTCGCCGCGCCGCTTCCTCGCGGCACTCGGCCATCACCGTCTTGGGCACCAGACGGATAACCAGCGCGATGCCCAGCGGCACGATGATGAGGTCGTCGAGGTAACCCAGCACCGGGATGAAGTCGGGGATGAGGTCGATCGGGCTGAGCGCGTAGCCCACGATGCAAGCCGCGATGGCCTTGGCGTACCACGGCGTGCCGGGATTCTTGCACGCGAGGTACAGGGCATAGGTCTGGCTTTCGAGCGCCCTGGCCCGTAGTTTGAGTTGCTGCATCCATGCCACCAAGATGATCGTAGAAGCCCGACCGTGGAACGAGAATTGCAGCGCCCAGGAGGCGGCGTGCGAATCGACCTCGCTCCACGCATTGGCGTTTTCCGCACGGTCATCGCGCTGGGGTGCCACGCGGGGCGCTGAGCGCCACCGCGGCGTTGATGATCGCCAGGTGGCTGTAGGCCTGCGCGATGTTGCCCAGCGCGAGCTTGTGCCGAGGGCAGAACTGCTCAGCGGCGATCCCGGTCGGGCCCATCAGGCTTACCAGCGCATCCAGCAGAGCCCTGGCCTCGCCCTCGCGCCCGATCAGGTGCAGCGATTCGGCGAGCCATCCGGCACAGATGAGCATCCCACCCTCGACGCCCGGTAGCCCGTCATCCTCACGATAGCGGAAGACCACCGGCCCATCGCGGAGAACGCGACTGACGGTTTCCACAGTTCGGATGAACCGTGGATCGTGCGCGGGAACGAGCCCTGACAGGCCGACCCAGAGGGAGGCCGCGTCGATGCTCTCCGAGCCGTACGCGGCGGTGAACGCTCCCGCACGTTCGCTGAAGCCGTGGGCAAGCACGTCGCTCTGCATCTCGTCGCACAGGCGCTCCCACGCGGACTCGCGTCGCCCCAGCAGGAGCTCTTGCACCAGGAGCGCGCGGTGGACAGTGAGCCAGCACATCACCTTGGAGTGGACGTGGTGGCGGCGGTCGGCGCGAATCTCCCAGATGCCGTGGTCGGGTTCACGCCAGCGGGCCTCGACCGCCTGCACCATGGCGCGCACCAGCCTCCAGTGGTCCGGCGAGATCGGGGCGCCACGCTCGGCGAGGAGCGCGACGAGATCCACGATCGGACCAAAGACGTCGAGTTGGACCTGACTCGCAGCGGCATTGCTGATCCGTACCGGGCGGCTGTCGCCATACCCGGCCAGTTGACCGATCTCGGCCTCCGGAGGAAGATCGCGGCCGGTGACGGTGTAGATCGGACGCAGGCGATCCGGGGTTTCGCACGCATCCACCACGCCCAGCACCCAGTCGAGCAGCTTGAGCGCGTGCCCGGTGTTCCCCAGACGCACCAGTGCCGCGGCCGACAAGGCTGCATCGCGCGGCCAGCAGAAGCGGTAGTCCCAGTTCCGTACGCCGCCGAGTTGTTCGGGGAGGCTTGTGGTCGCGGCGGCGGCGAACGCGCCGCTGGGTCCGTGGCAGAGCGCCTTGAGCACCAGAGCGCTGCGCTTGACCGCGGCGGCGTGCAACGGGGGGAGCGTCAGCGCGCCGGCCCACCCCGCCCAGAACTGCAGCGACTGGCGCCGCCGCTCGGGCTCGGGCACAATACTCTCGCGCAGGTTGCCCGTGCCGGAGCGAAGTTCCAGCACCTGGGGTGTGTTGGTGAGTTCGATCGTCGCCTCGGCGGTGTGGTGCGGGCCGTCCTCGCGTATCGTCCACACGATGTGGCCGCTATGCAGCATCAGCGGGTCGGCGGACCCCTCGACTTCCAACCCGGTGGTATGCCGACGGAGCTTGGTCGCAACTCGGCCAAAGTCGAGTCGCGGGGCAAAGTGGATGGTGACGAATCCTCGGCCCTCGATCACACGCACGAGGTCGCTCCGCCCCGCGCGCTGGAATGGACGACCGCCCGAGGAGTCCAGATAGTCGGTGACCGTCACGCCGTCCCACTCGGTCTTGAGCAGGAACGAGTCGCCGTCGTAGTGCTGGCCGCGCGGAATTTCCTGTCCGAGCGGAGCGATTTCGAAATGTCCCGCGCCATCGCCGCCCAGCAGCGAAGCGAAGACCGAAGAAGAGTCCAGACGCGGCACGCAATGCCAAACGATGCGCCCGCGCGGGTCCACGACCGCGAGCGTGCGCTGATCGGAGAGGATGGAGAGCGATTCGAGCCGGACGAGGCGGCGAGAGACGAGCCACGCACGGCGGAGTTCGAGCACTTGCTCAAGCAGACCGCCGACGGCGGGGACATCGGCCACACGGTGCGCCGCCTTGCTCTCCCCTTCGCCCACCTTGACGCCAAGGTCGCTCGGGCCGAGCGCGGCGAAGGCGTCCTCGTCTGTCAGGTCGTCGCCGACGAAGAGGACACCGGTTGCGCCGGAGCGGAAGCGGGCGAGCGTGAGGGCCGCGCCCTTGTCTGCGGCGCTGACGCAGAGTTCGACGACCATGCTGCCGTACCGTACGTGTACGCCGGGCGTCTTCCCGGGGCCTTCGAGGACTGCGGAGACCGCCCGCTCGGCGTCAGCGCTCCCCGCCGCGCGGAAGTGCAGGGCGACGGCGTACGGCTTGCGTTCCACGAGCAACCCTCGGCCGCGCGAAGCAACTGCGTCGAGCTGGGTTCCAAGCGCGTTCAGCAGTTCGGCGGCTATGGGCTCGGACCGGACCTGCTCATCTTCGGCCCCGTGGCTCCCGATCAGGCGCACATGCGCGGGCTCGCCGCTCAGCCGGGCAAGATCCGACCGTGCGCGCCCCGAGACGATGATCGCCTGCGTGTGATCGAGTTTCGCCAGCGCAGCGAGCGCCTCCATGCACGGCCGGTGCGGCCCGGCACAGGCCGGGTCTCCGACCACCGGGGCGAGCGTGCCGTCGTAGTCGCTGGCCACCAGCAGCACGGGGGTTTTGGCGATCAGTCGGAGTTTGTCAGAAGCCAGATCATTCATGATCGCAGTTCTCCCAAGAACTCATTCGCCCAGTCGAAGACATCGTGGCGTTTGACCTGCATCCGCAGGATCGACATGCGCATCCGCCGGTCCTTCTCGGGCATCTTCAGAGCCTGCACGATGACGTTCTTCAACGCGTCGATGTCGCGTGGGTTGACCAGGAGCGCTCGGCGCAGTTCGCGCGCCGCGCCGGCGAACTCGCTGAGCACCAGCACACCGTCGTGGTCGTGCCGCGAGGCGACGTACTCCTTGGCGACGAGGTTCATCCCGTCGCGCAGCGGCGTAACGAGCATGACATCCGCGGCGAGGTAGTGGGCCACGAGTTCGTCGCGGTCCAACGAACGACGGAAGTAATGGACCGCGACACTTCCCGCCTCGCTGAACTGCCCGTTGATGCGCCCCACCGCCTCCTCGACCTCGCGGCGGATTTCCTGGTACCCCGTCGCGTCCTCCCGGCTGGGAACGGCCACCTGCAACAGAACTACATCGTGGGCCGAAAGACGCCCTTCCTTCAGGAGTTCCTCAAACGCTCGCAGCCGGTCCGGGATGCCCTTGGTGTAGTCGAGGCGGTCCACACCCAGCAGCACGCGACGCCCGGAGAGACGCTTGCGGATATCTTCTGCTCGCCGCTGCGTCGAGGAGCTTGAGGCGATCCGGTCAAAGTCGGCGGCGTCGATCGAGATAGGGTTCGAGCGTACGAGAACGGTGCGCCCCCGGCTCACCAACTCGTGATCGGTGCCTTCGGCCTGCTGGTCGTGCCGGGCCGCCCGCGCGAAGTTCTTGGCGTTCCCTTCCGTTTGAAAGGAAACCAGGTCCGCGCCCAGCAAGCCGCGAAGGATCGACGAGCGCCACGGTAGCCACGCGAAGAGTTCTTCAGGCGGGAAGGGGATATGCAGGAAGAAGCCGATCCGCAGGTCGGGGCGCGACTGGCGAACCAGCGCTGGCACGAGCTGGAGGTGATAGTCGTGGACCCAGACGGTGGCACCCTTCCGGGCGTGCCGCACGACCGACGCGGCGAACCGCTGATTCACCGTGAGATAGTACTTCCACCACGCCCGATTGAACTGTGGCGGGCGCAGAGCGTCGTGGTAGAGCGGCCAGAGCGTGACGTTCGAGAATCCATCGTAGAACCCGGCAATCTCGGCACGAGTCAAGGCGATCGGCGCGAGCGTGAGATTGCCAAGGTCCTGGGATCGCTTGGCCCGTCCCGCAGCGCCATCCCACCCCACCCACACGCCACCGTGCTCGGCGAGTACTGGCTCCATGGCGCTCACCAGCCCGCCCGGACTCCGCCGCCAGACGAACGACTTGCCCTCGGCCACGCGATGGGCCGGAAGACGATTGGCGGCGATGATGAACATGCTACGTGGGGGCAATGAGGCCTCCTCTGTGATGCCTGAACGCTTCCCGCGTCAGTTGCGGCGGAGGGGTTGGATGAGCGGAGTTACGAAGCGAGATTCGGTCGTGTACGCCGGGAGTCTACGCGACGACCGTTTGACAGCACGGGCCTACGTTGAACATAAGGGTAAACTCAGGCGGTGCTGCGAGCATGACGCTCGGATTGGCTCTGGCGACCGGCGCCGGAGCGAAGCCTGCCTTGGCTTACTTGAACTTCTCCACCGCCCCCTTGAACGCACCGCTCACGCTGGTCGAGAGCGGGCAGCGGCTCACGCACCAACTGCGCCCCAGCGCAGCGCCGAGCAGTGAGCCGGACGAGTCCACGCTGACCTCGGGCCGAAACGGCCGGGCCCGACGCGCGCGGCCCGCCCGCATCCAGAACCTCCTGCCATGAACACGCTCCAGCGAACGCTCTGCAAGATCCTGCCGCGTTCGTGGTTCGCCGCGATCGAGGCCGAGGCGCGCGAGTAGATGGTGCGCTGCCGGTACGGGCTTGCCCGATCTCTGTGGGAGGCGGGCGGCACCCGCGGCAAGGCCGCGGGCCCAGCGCACTGGCTCACGCGCTGCGCCCGGTGCGGCCAGCGCTCCTGGCACACGATCTCGCGCACGGACGCAACTGAGCGGCCCCCTCCTGGTGGGTGACAGGGAGCGGCGGGGCGGGTGGTGGCGGGGTGTGGGCGTGATGGGGGGCGAGGGTGCCCGGCAAGCAGAATCGTTCACGCCGCCAACTGCAACTTGTGGTCCATCCGCTGGCTCCACGGCACCGCCACGATGTCGTACTGCTTCAGCGCATCGACAACCTCGCCCGGGACCTTCGACTCCGAATCGTTGAGCATGGTGTACATCTGTGAGTCGGCCGCGCGGCTCGCCCGCACATCGTTCCACGCGGCGATGACCAACAGCGCGGTGTCCTTGTTGGGCCGGTTCACGGCTCGCAGCAACCGCTCTGGAGCTTTCGCCGACTTGGGCAACGCGAAATCAAACTTGTGCTGAAAGCCGCTCTTGCCGACCAACTGGAAGTCGGGGAACGCGTGCGCTCCGATGCTCTCCAGGTACGCAGCGACGTCCTCAAGAAAGAGGCTCTTGACGTGGCTCTGCGCCGTGGCGAAGAGGTCACCCACGGCGAGCATCGCCTGAATGAGCGCGTGCTTGCGCTGCGGGAAGTCGCCGTTGTGCGACACGGCCAGCAGTTCGTCGCCGTCGCGCTGGACGCCGAAGCCGTTGAGGACGGACGCGAGCAGTCGCTTGCGATGCTCGGAGTCCAGCGTGCAGCCGCTCTGGCGAAGGTCGGAAATCACGTAGCCGTCATCGGAAAGGAGCGTGCGGCTCGCCTCCTGCCGAACGTAGATCTGAATGTGGTCGTTGTGCCGGTCGAGGAACGGCGTGGTGACTTCGTACGCATCGCCCACCTGAACCACGGAGATACCGTCCCGCAGCCAGCGGGTGTACTCGTCGATCAGGGATTTGATGCTCTTGTTCATCGGTTACTGCATCGGATACTGAATTGTCGGCACTTCCTGTACGCCGCAATGAGTCATGAACTCACGAAGCGCAAGCACGAGGTCGGTGGTTTCGTTCAAGCCAACGACATTTGCGGGAACGGCCCAACGGTCTTCGTACCCCTCGACGAAGAAGTGGTAGTGCGGGCACGGGACGGTTGCGCCGTTGTAAGGCGCGAGCATCGGGAGCGGCGGGTTCGTCACGGCCGGGTTGGTGTGCGGCGGCCCGTCAATATCGAGCCTCGCCAGACAATCGACGACCCGGTACCGTTCCTGATAGGTAGCCTTGGTCAGCTTGATCTTGCCGGGACGGTTTGCGTCGATCAAGAATGCCGTCCGGCCGTCCAGCGATTCGAGCGCGAACGTCATCCCCTCGCCCGCACCCGGCATCCCAAACTCAGCCCGCGCGGCCTTGGTCAGCCGCTTGGGCATCGTGCGGAGCGCATCGGCCTCGGTTTGGAGGAGCGGTATGGACATGCGTGCATTGTACGGGATTGGCGAAGGCGTCGCGCGGGGCCGTGGAAAGCCGCACCATTCTGCGGGGGGTGCCGTGGGGCGGAAGCCCCCGGCATTTGCGACTTGACTTCGCCAAAAAAGGAGGCAACCCTTTCCTTCGGCTGCCTTCATGGACCGTCAGGTCCGGGTCGCCGGTAAAGTCGGGTCGCGGTAACTCTGCCGCCCGCGCATATTCAAGTAGGCCTTTATGGCCACAACCGTTTCCAAGACGAGCACTCGCCCCCTCGAAATCCTGATCCATGTTGATGACTTCCGGGTGCAGCGTTTGCCCGGACTCCCAGCCGCGAAGGTGGGATCGGCGTTCATCAGCGCCGCCGAGTTGGTCAAGCACTTGCCGCTTGACGAGTGGCTCAAAGTCAATCCCCGTGTCCCTAACCGCAACGCCAAAGAAGTCTTGACGGGACATGTCGTGCGCGGCATCCGCGAGACGCTTCAGGGTTCGCCCGGCGACTTCGCCATCAAGAACCAGGGGCTGTACTTGCTCGTCGAGGAGATCGGCGAGTTCGACCGGCTCCGGGACGGCGGGCGGCTGCGATTGAAGCTGAGCGATCCCGAAGCACACGGGCTCTGCAACGGCGGCCACACCTACTCGGCGATCCGCGAATACGCCGAGACCGCGGACGATCCCAAGACGCTCGAAGAGGCGTTCGTCCGCCTGCACATTTTCGAGGGTATCGACCCGGACAAGGTGCCGCTCATGGCCGAGGGCTTGAACCGATCCAAGCAGGTGGACGATCCCAGTCTCCAAAATCTTCGCGGGCTGTACGACTCGATCCGCGATCAAATGGGCGAGAAGAACGGGTGGGATCAGATCGCGTACCACCAGGGCGAGAACGGTTCGTACTACATCACGGAGATTGTGCGTTCGCTCATGTTCTTCAACTGCGAGCGTTTCGACGACCGCTTCCACCCCAACAATCTCTACCGCCAGCAGAAGAAGATGGTGGGCATGTTCGAGGAGGATTACAACAAGTCTCCCTCGCCGATCGCTCTCATAGTGCCGCACACGCACGAAATCCTGTCGCTCATGGACAAGATCGCCAAGGCGACCCCTGCCGCCGCTAAGAGCATGCGCTTCGAGCTGGGGCGCATGAGCGACGGCGGGAAGGCCCGCGCCGGCAGCGACAAGCACCGCAATACGTCTCTCTACTTCATTGACGAGAACATGGACTACAAGATTCCCAACGGCTGGCTCATGGTCATGCTCGCGGCCTTTCGCGCGAACGTGAAGTGGGACATCGAGAAGGGCATCTTCAAGTGGCGTGTCCCTCTTGACGAACTTCTCCCCGAGGTGATCGACAACCTCGTCCGTGTGTGCGTGCAGGAATACCGCGACAACAAGGTCAAGCCCGACGAGATGGCTCGCAACGCCTCGATCTACGAACAGTGCTATGACAAGGTGGCGCTGACCTTGCACAAGCGTGCCTAGGCATAAGGCTCCGGGTTCATTCTCGTTCACCCTCCGACGCCCCGTGCTAACACGCGGGGCGTCTTTTCGTTCCCCACCAGAATCGCGGCTCCGGCCATTTGCTCCCGCTCCCCGGGACCCCACGCACAATCCCTCGGGGGCACAGGCGGCGGG